>VMHT01121256.1_pt1 | contig 21706 bp, 25 predicted proteins | sample 4693611 | NCBI WGS metagenome assembly VMHT01 (sample SAMN12280063, study PRJNA550983) | marine metagenome | isolation source: seawater sampled from same location over 5 years 0.02-0.2 micron viral filtrate | place: USA: collected off the coast of southern California halfway between the port... ...
ATATATAATAAGGCTAAATAATGTAATTAATAGATACTTAAATATTTTCATCTTCGTCATCCATAGTTTCTGTTTTACCAAATATTTTTCCTGCTTCAGCTATACCAAAGCTACCTAAGGTAATCCATAAAAATGAATTGTAAATAAATTCATTAACATGTAATGGTTGTCCCATATATCCAGTAACTATATCTGCAATTGCAAATATTACCATTACTGTAAATGCAGCAAATCCTACTACATTTTTTTCATTAATATCATTATCGTCTTTAAACATATCTCTAAAGGCCATAATCTTCTTTCTCAATTTTAAAAGTAACTTATTCATAATAAAACTTTTTTCTTTTTATATATTTTTTAACATTTCTACTAGTTCTGGTTGAGGGAAACAATCAAATTTGTCTTTTCTAACATTTGTATGTGTCCATAAACCAAATTGTTTTGCATAATATGCGTCTTCATTAAATTCAAATGCGTCTTTTGGATGCATTCCTTCTTTTAATAATTTAGGTAATCCATTTTCTAGATCCATTTTAGGATAAATATCTTTTAAATGTAAAATAAGTAACCTTAAACTTTCTATTTGTTTATCGGAATAAGCGTGCCAATATTGATGACCTCTAAATTTATATCCTAAATCACAAACATATTCTGGTTTTACTTCTGTATTAACATATGTGTAATACTTATCACCTTTTTTCTTAAGATAACCAAAGTTATTTAATTCTACACCGCCAGAAAATTTAGATATAGCAAATTTACCTACTTTGCCTAAATGCCAGCCTAAATAATTATTTGGAAAACATTCTACTACTACTCCGTCATATTTAGTGTTACCTTTAACATTAGTACCACCTATACAATATTGTGTAGCTACTCTACCTCTTGTATCTCGGTTCCATCCCCTAATTGTTTTGTAAGGATTGTCCCATCCAGCTGTGTGATGAATAAAGAATCCTAATGGTTCTATTTTACCATAATCTCTTACATATTCATCTTTGTCTAGATATTCTCTATCGATAACTAAACCGTCTTTAGTAGTATATTCTTCTTCAATTGCTGCACCATCTTGATCTGTATCAATGCCTATAGCTTCCCATGTTGAAGGTCCTACTATTCCATCTGCATCTAGTCCATTTTTTGATTGAAATTGCATTACAGCTAATTTAGTGCCTCCACCAAATATACCATCTGCTGATAATCCTAAAGATTCTTGTAATTTTTTAACTTCTGATCCTCTAGATCCTTGCTTTAATAACATATTTACCTTTTTATAAATAAATATGGTATTGTTTTATAAACAGTCTATAAAACTTGATATAGATGCTCTTGTTTTATAACAGGATTTGATATTTGAATTTTTTCAGAAGCTCGATCAATGTGTTTATTAATTTTAATTTTAAATATATCATGTTCAAATAATCCTTCTTCGGAGGTATTTTCTATAATGTATTGTAATTTTGATATAAAATTTATAATATGATCAGTTGTACATTTAGATATATCAAATTCTATAATTATATCATCGTTTTGAATACTATCATTTAATAAAAATATTCTGTCTTTAGCTGTTGTTTGATTATACATATATTGGTATGTTTGCCAATCTTCTTTTGATATTGAAAGTAAATCATTTGCTGGAACATGCATGTTATCATATACTGTTTGTGCTAATGATATAATATTTTCTTGATCAACATAGACCTTATGAAATGCAGATTCTATATTAAATAACGTGTGTAATGATTGCTCATTGTTTATATTATGTATAATTGCTGATATATTATATGATTTTAATTTAGTTGTGTTATGTTGAAATTTACCCCAATTTCTAATTATTCGATGCATTTCTATGTAATCAGCTTGTTGTTGTAACTGAACTCTTTCTTGTGCTTTTTTATTTTCTTTATTAAACCATTCAGGACCTCTACTCGATGTACATGTAAAATGATATACTAACGCATTCCATGTTTGTTTAATTTTAACATCATTTAATACTAATCGTATAAGTATATCGCTATCTTCTCTAGATCTTCTATACAATGTATTATGCCCGCCTATAGATAACCAAACATGTTTATACAATGTAAACGGAGCAAAAAAGTATTCGGTAATTTTATTTTCTTTAATTGACTCTGCATATTCATTAAATTTATTTAAGTCAAAGTTAGTTGGATCTGTGCCAAAGTCATATGTATGCTTTTCTCCAGAATTTCCATGTAATGGAGGCTCAATTCTTGTTGAGCAAAGAATCATGTTATCTTCTAAGTTTTTTAATATATCAATGTCATAGTTTTTAGAAATAACCATATCAGACTGCAAATATGAAACAATTTCATTTGATGCAAATTTAAACATTTCATTTATATTACGAGCATATCCATAACAAATAGGAAGTGTATTTTGTAATATTTTAAGATTTGGAAATATTTCTTTTTGTTCAATTAACCAATCTGATGTTCCTTGGTTATCACTATCGACAAATACTATTATTTCATGAGTAGTATTTGATAAATTTTCTTTTAATGAGTTAAATAATAATTTTATATGATTTAATTCATTTTTTGCTGTGTTAATACAAAAACTAATTTTTTTCATTGATCTCCTTTATTGCAATCATTTCTTTTATTCCTTGTTCTAATCCTTTAAATTTAATTTTTTTCATGTAATTTATATGATTAGCTTCAGCGGTATATGATTTATCTAATCCGTTTATTTCATTTACATTATTATTAGGTTTTCTTTTTATCATTTCAGAACATATCATTTTTGATATATCAGATAGTTTATATTTTTTATCATATACACAATTAATTTGTTTGAATCTAGAATCATTATTACAAAAGAATTCAATTAATTGTATTAGATCATCTATATAAAAGAAATCAAAATATCTATCTTTATTAATTAAAACATTACATTGATTTATTATTCTATTGATATTATTTGTTATAAATCTTGTCTCATTTTCTAATGGTCCAAAACACCCAAACAATCTTAAGTTATATACATTTTCTATACATTCAGCAGCTCTACTTATGGTATACTTTCCTAATCCATAATAATCTGTAGGGCATGGTAGAAATAACAAATCATCCTCAGAAACACGATCTATATTTTTTGATGTATCATATTCAGCACCAGACCCAAATATTATTATACGATTAACTAATTTATTCATTTGTAGTATATTTAAATCAGCTGTAATATTTTCTGCAGCGGTATATACTGAATCGTCGCCTGGATGGCCTGTTACTGCAGTATGAACTATAATATCAATATTATTGGTTCTTATAAAATCTATTAATAATTGTTTATTTAATATATCTAACTTTTTTCTGTTAGTAAATATCATGTTGTATTTGTATATTAGATTAGAAGAACGTAAACTACGTCCTATAAATCCATTAGCTCCTGTTATTAGTATATTCATATTTATTTAGTTTTACAAAAATCTGCAAATTCTACTAGTATAGTATTTACTCCATCTGTACGTGTTAATGCTTTTTCATATGCCGGCAATATATCTTCTGGTTCAATTAATTCTATAATTTCTGTATTTGTTAACATTCCACGAAATGATTGAGAAAAATTTCCTTTGTGTTGACATTGAGGATCTACAGGATGTTCGCTTCCTACAGCTACTCTAATTATAACTTTAGGTGTTAATTTTCCATTAGACATTGATTTAAATTTATCTAGGTGATTAACAATTTGATCGGTGCCCATTAATAAGAAATTCCATCTAGGATATGTTGATATAGGGATCATTCCTTCGATAGACATTCCATTAGCTAATCCAGACTGTAAGTATTCTGCTACTGGTAATTCTATTCTTTTTGATTTATCTATATGTGATAATGAATCATATAATCCAGTTCCTTCATATTCGACAGCTTGACCAATAAAAATTGTTCTAGTATCTAACGCTAAAAAGCTCATTGCTTTTTGTAGTTGTTCAAAATATTTCATAATTAAAATTGTACTCTTTTTCCAGCACCAGCGTGTGGATATTTATTATTATTATATTGATAATAAATTAAATTTTTTTGTTTAATAATACCTCCTTTATATTTTTTATTTAAGTAATACGGAGTATCTCTTTTCCAAATATCTGGAGTTGGTGTGCATACAGATTTTCTATTGTCTTCTATAATAAATGTTATTGGTAAATTATGATTTAATGAGTATTTATATGCTTCATGAAAGTGTCCTGTTTCTGCACTCATATCGCCAACCCAACACCAAACGTGATTGTTCTTTTTTTGTAATTTAATTGATAATGCAATACCGGCCGCTATAGATGGAATTCCTCCTACTATAGAACTACATATAAATTTATATTCAGGAAGAGTTGCAACCATTGATTTTCCTTTCCTAATATTTTCTTCTAAAATATCTGCAGGAATTCCTTTTAATAATCCTTGATAATGATTTCTCCAAGTACAACATATCCAATCATTTTCAATATTAATATCTTTAAATAATTTTATCATGATATCTTCATTGTCATGATATAAATGTATCGGAGCAGATATTTCACCATTGTTAAATGCATCTCCAATTTTTGTTTCAAAATTAATTAAATCTTCCTTATTCATACTCTATGCCTAAATATCATATAATGATTCCAATCTGTTAAATTTTCATCTGGTAACATACTTTCGCTATCTATTTTTGGATACGCAGGTGTTTTTAATTGCGACCCATAAAAGCCTTCTAGTTTAAATTTGTGAGTATATAAAAAATATACAAAATTATCAAAATCAAATAGTCCTCTATATACCCATTGATGTGCCATTCTCCAATTGGGATTGCTAATAAAATATATAGAATCTTTGTTTGTTAATTTATAAATAGTTTGAACAATTATGGAAGGATTTAAAACATGTTCTAGAAAATCATTTGTTATAACTAAATCATATTGATCTAACAATCCATCAGTATCAAAACTATTAGATAAATCTTTTACAAAAAACGTACCTTTAAATTTTTGTTCTATAAAATATTTTTCTGCATGAGGTTTATCTACTAAGTGATATGTTAAATCTGGATTCTTTGATAATATTTTTTGAGATAATACTCCAGGTCCCGAACCTAATTCTAATATAGTTTTTATATTCGTATTTTCTGAAATAATGTTATTAATTAACATTGCCTCATATTCATATCTTGATTCCCAACTAGATTCTTTAATTCTATCAATTGAATCTCCAGCCCATTCATGAGCATGCATTGTATCAAATTCGTCAGAATTAAATATTTCTTCGAAATTTGGCTTTGTATGATGTATTCTAAATAATCCCATTTGTTACCATATAAATTTATTTTTATAATATTTTACTATATCATGTAATTCCATATTAAAATTCATTAATGGTTTCCAACCTAATGATTGTAATTTTGAATCATCTAATGAATATCTAACATCTTGTCCTGGCCGACTATATGTTAAATCCAACTTATTATATATGTCAGTTATATTATATATATTAAGAATTTTTTTGATAGTTTCCAAATTTGTTTGTTCATATCCACCAGAAATATTATATATTTCATTTGTTTTATTCTTATCTATTATTGTTAATATAGCTCGAGCGGTATCTTCTGCATGTAACCATGTTCTTATTGGATCGCCGTTATTATGTAATGGTATTTTTCTTCCTAACTCTAAATATTTTATAGCTTTTGGAATTAACTTTTCAACATATTGTCCTTCACCATAATTATTTGTAGGTCTTACAATTACATATGGGAGATTATATGTTCTTGCCCAAGCCAGTATCAATTGATCTGCAGCAGCTTTTGTTGCTGAGTATGGATTACTAGGTTTTAGTAAATCTGTTTCTATATGAGTTCCAGTATCAATATCTCCATATACTTCATCAGTACTAAAATGTATTAGTGTTGGAATATTTTTACCTTCTGATCGATAATTTCTTATAAGTTCTAGTAAATTATGTACACCATTAATATTAGATTCTACAAAATCATCATTTCTAACTATACTATTTCCTACATGAGTTTCAGCTGCTGTATTAATAATATAATCACAATCATATAAAAATTCTAAATCATTAATATCACAATGAACAAATGAAAAATTATCATATGTATTAAATTCTTCTAAAAGATCTTTATTTGCTGCGTATGTCATTTTATCAATTCCTTTAACATACCAACCTCGCTTTAAACATAGTCTTGTCACATAAGATCCAATGAATCCTAAACATCCTGTAATGTATACTATTTTTTTCATTTTATCCTTTTAATACATATTTTTAATAGGAAGTTTTTCCCAATATTCAATCATTTCATCTAACATACTTTCAAAAGTATATAAAGGCTTCCAGTTTAATTGTTTTTTTATTTTAGTAGGATCTCCTTTAAGAAACTCTAATTCTTCAGATCTATAATATTTTTTATCTTGAACTACATAGTCATTCCAATCTAAACCCAATTTTTCAAACACATAGTTAACTAAATCTTGTACAGTATGTGTTATTCCAGTCGCACAAACATAATCGTCTGGTCTTTGATCTTGTAACATCAACCACATTGCATAAACATAATCTTTAGCATGACCCCAATCTCTACTAGCATTTAAATTTCCTAATTTAAGTTTAGTTGATAATCCTAATTTTATTTTAACTGCTTCTTTAACAACTTTATTAGTTACAAAATTTGTTCCTCTTCTTGGAGATTCATGATTAAAAAGAATGCCATTCGAAATAAATAATCCATATGCATTTCTATAATTTCTACATATATTATAGCCATACACTTTTGCACATCCATATGGAGATACTGGACTCATAGGAGTTGTTTCTCTTTGATACCCATCTGTATCAATATTATTACCAAACATTTCTGAACTACTAGCTTGATACATTTTTACATTAGGACATGTTAAACGTATTGCTTCTAATAAGTTTAATGTTCCCATAGCAATTGAATCTGTAGTGTATATTGGTTGATCAAAACTTATACGTACATGACTTTGTGCTGCTAAATTATATATTTCATCAGGCTGACATAATTGTAATACTCTGATCAATGATGCCATATCTGTCATATCAGCATATTCTAGTTTTATCTGTTTAAATATATGATCTGGAATACGTGAAGTCTGGTTTTCTGCAACTGAATTTCTTTTTAATATACCCCATACTTCATATCCTTTTCCAATTAAAAGTTCTGTTAAGTATGAGCCATCTTGGCCATTAATTCCTGTAATTAAAGCTTTTTTATTCATTGTTTGCCTTTTATTATATCACTAATTAAAATAATTTCATCATCGCATAACCCTGGATGATTTGGTACATAAAATCCATAATTATCAATTTCTGATGCATTTTTTAATTCTAATTTTCCATATTGTTTTACGTAAAATGGTTGTTTTCCCATCGATCCACAAATTAATGGTCTTACTTCTATATTTTGTTTTTGCAATTTTTTTATAATATTATGTTTGTTTTTAGATATTATAGGATATGCAAAATTTGATATAAATCCTTTTTCTTTATAATTTGATAACAATTTATTATATAATGTAAAATTATCATTTCTTTTTTTACAAATATAATCTAATTTATCAATTTGATGAGTCCCTATAAAAGCTTGTAAATCTGTTGATCTTAAATTAAATCCAGAATAATAAAATGTATATAAAGAATCAAATTTTGAAGTTTTCCAAGTACTTCTTAATTCAGAACTATGTTGTATTGATGCATCTCTATCCCATCCGTGGCTTCGTATTGATTTTAGTATTTCATATAATTCCTCATCATTTGTAGAAACTAAACCGCCTTCAATAGTAGACATATGATGTCCAAAATAAGTTGAAAAGCTAGACATCAATCCAAACGTTCCCAATTTTTTATCTTTATACTTTGACCCCATACTTTCACATGTATCTTCTAATAAAATAACGTTATATTTTTTACATAATTCTAATATACGATCCATGTCAGGAACAAATCCTAATACAGAAACTAGTAAAAATACGTCAGGATTTGATTCTTTAAATATCATCTCTAACTCATTTAAATCTACAGAAAAATCTTCTAAATTCGAATCACATAATATTGGAGTCATTCCTAATTGTATAACCGGAGCTAAATCTGTTGCCCAAGAAACTGCAGGAACTACTATTTTTGAATTCCTAGAAATTCGTTTTGCTTCTATTAATGCCCATAACATTAAAAGATTTGCACTAGATCCTGAATTACAAAATATAGTTTGATTAACACCTAACCAATTAGACCATTTTTGTTCAAATTGTGGTGTTAGTCGTCCTTTTGTTAATCTTGGATATGTTGATAACCATGATATGAGTCTATCAATATCAGAATTATCAATTGTATCTGTGACTAATTTTATACTTTTATTTTCTAACATTGTTATAGTTCTCCACAAACCAATTTACTGTTTCTTTAATACCATCTTCAATTGGTGTAAATTCAAAGTCTGGCAAATAACTTTTTAATTTTGAATTATCAGCTGGTTTTCTAAATTGTCCTTCTGGTTTAGTTGTATCAAAAACAACTTTGCCTTTAAAATTAAATGCGTCTACAATTATCCCAACTAATTCTTTAATAGAAATTTCATGTGAAGTAGTAAATATAATAGGTTCTGATTCATTATAATTATCTAATGCCCAATTAGTAAGTTTACCTATATCTTTTGAAAATATAAATTCTCGCAATGGATTTCCAGACCCCCATATATTAAAACTTGTATTATTTAATTTAGCTATGTAACATTTATGTATTAATGATGGAATAACATGACCATTGTCTATATGAAAATTATCATTAGGCCCGTATATATTTGTTGGAATTACACTTATAAAATTTACTCCGTACTGTTCTCTATATACTTCTGTTTGTACATCTAACATTCTTTTTGAATATGAATATCCATAGTTAGATTTGTGAGGAGCTCCTAAATGTATTTTTTTCTCTGTTAATGGATATTCAATATTATTAGGAAATATACATGTAGATAAAAAAGATACAAGTTTTTTTACTTTATATTTCCTACAAGCTTCTAATATATGAGTATTCATTAAAATATTATCATAATAAAATTCGCCATTTGACTTCATATTTCCTCCAACCCCTCCAACTCTAGCAGCTGCGTGAATAACATGGGTTGGATTATATTTTTGAAATAAATTTTCTACTACAGAATGTATTCTTAAATCTCCATCATTAGAGCCTAATTTTATATCTGCATTAATAGTAGAGCCAACTAATCCAGTACCACCAGTTATTAATATTGTATCTAAATTATTCATCTACATATCCTTTCCAAGCTGAATATGATGATAAATCTTTATATTTCCAAGATCCACCCGAATCAATATTGACGTCATTAATATTATTAAATACTTGTATACCACATGCAGCTTGTTCTGGTGGCATGTAAAAGTTCCATCCTAATAAATTGATATCATCAATTGAATCATGTGGTTCACGATTATTTCGCCCTTCGTATCTTGCTAACTTAAACCAATCTGCTGCTTCTTTATCATCAGTTAATATCATTCCACCTTTGGCAATTGCTAATATCTTTCTTATGTGAAATGATAAACAGTGAAATGTTCCTGGAACATACATATTTTTTGTAAATCTAGTAGCTCCATCTATAACTGGGTATGGATCTAATTTATATATTCCAGACCATTCTATATCTTTAAATTGTATTCTACAACCTGAATGTATAACCAGTCCTGGAACAGATAAATATGTTTTTTTAGGTAATATAATTGTTCCTTTTGCATCTAAATATTTTAAACACATAAACATTGCATTAGTACAACTATCGCAAGATATTGCATATTTACTCCCTGCATATTTTGCAATCTTATTTTCAAATGCGTCTACAATGTCCCAAGGATCTTGTATATTATATCCTTCACTAATTAATTGTTTTTCTATTTTTTTTAAATCTGTATACACTTATTTTTTCTTTATTTTGTTAATATATCATAATATTCGCCAATTCGAAATTTTGTACTCATTGTTGCAGATTCTGCATTATAGTTAGGATCATAATTAATTGGAGGTATTATTCTAAAATCAAAACTACATCTTGTTACTCCAGTGTCATTAAACTTATTAAAATGTCTTAATTTATTTCCATAAAACATGTATACATTTCCATATGATCCATTAATGGGAGTATAATCTCCTAAACCAGGAATTGATTCTACATACATTGAATTGTTACCATATATATCAGTTAATGGCATAAATACATTAATTTCTCCAGCTGGATGCTTATGTAGAGAATCTCCATCTGAATGTGGAACGTATACAGCTTTACCTCCAGGTTGAGAAACTCTAAATGATGGAGTTTTTTGATATATTAATTCTGTCTCTTCTTCAAAAAGTACAGCTAACTCATTTTTAATAAAACTTTGATATAATTTCATAAATTCAGGCCAACCTGTTCTTAATTTATCATAAAATATAGTATGCCATTTAGAATCTGTATCCATTGCTATATCTCCTATTGTATGATCTTGTTGATCATTTAACATATTTAAATCATATGGATATAAATTTCTAATTAATTTATCAAAGTTATATTTTTTTGTATCAAATGTTATTGTTTTCATTTTTTAACTTTCTAGAATACATGTATCCTTCTATTCGTTCATATGGCAAGTTTTTTGTTATATTAATTGGAATGTCGCTGAACTGAGTATTTATAAAATTGTTTTGTTTCATTAATTCTTCAAACTTAAATTTTGCTCTATTAAGATTGTTATTTCCTAGTAAATATCCGCCTTCAATAATATTATCAATCAACCATTTTTGTGTATGTATCTTTAATTCTGGAGTATGTGGTATACTTCCTATATCGTTATGAGCAAATGCTATTGGAACATTATCTACATGATTAAGATTATTACAATCTTTAATTTTAATATTTGGATGATTTGATGGGTTATATAAATCATATCCAATACATCTATCATATCCAAATTTTTTACATAAAATATCAAATGATACTGCCCGGGCCGTACCCATTACTACAATATATCCATTTGACGGAATGTCTAATGTTGGTATTATATCTTCATAAAATTTATTAACATAATATTCTTTACCAAATTGATCATGCGTATCGAATTCAGAATTGTTAAACCAAAAATCATATGATTGTGAATTATTATTCATATATAAATTCTTTCTTTGTGTCATATGATTTATCATCTATACATTTTATAATTAAATTATATAATGTATCATCTGGATTTTCATATAATTTTGCAAGTTCATAATTATGTTTAATATACGGAATCATATTATTATACTTTTCTTCTGATAACGAATCAATTATTGTACGTAATTCATCATTATTTGTAAATGTTAATATTCCACGTTCGTCAAAAAAATCTCCTATATTTTTACATCCTCTATATATAGGAACATTTCCAGTAATAAAACAATCAATAATTTTTTCTGTATAATAATTTTTTGCAATTGAATTTTCCATTGCAATAGAAAACATGTATTCATTTAATGATTTTGATTTAATGTCTAAAGGCCCATTTGGAGATCCAGAACCATACAATGATATTTTATAACTAAATAAACTAGCTACTTCTCCTCTTAATGTTCTATCCATACCACCTTTGTGTGAATATATCATAGAAACTAATTTAGATTTTAAATGTACTCCGTGAGATTCTTTTTCAATACAAATCCAATCAGCTGGAAAAAATTTATATTTATTAGGATTTTTATTTAATAAAAATTCATCAAATGTAAATATAAAATCTAAATCATCTTCTACTAGTTCTGCATTAGAATATGAATGTGGATGATATCCTTTTGGTTCAAATATAAGTCCAATTTTAATATCTGAATATACAGAATCAATATAATCTTTTGAAAGATAATTATCAGTAAACACTGTAATTCCTTTATTTTCATTATTATACATCATTTCTTTTTGATCCCATTTGACTTTTTGGTTATATTCAATTGGAAGAGCATTGTTTCGTACTCCACATCGTAAACCAGCTTCTTTAATATTACTACAATGAGCAACATTATTATCCCATATATTTAATTTTATTTCCATATTTTTTTAAACATCATATCAATGTTTCCTTTCTAAAGATAATCTATTAAAAATTAATTGTAACGAATCTTTATCATATTCACAATCTAAAAATGTTAAAACTTTTTTTATTGTATCATGAAAGTTATTTTTTATATCTTCATATGTTAAAAATATTATTTCTTTACAATCATCATTGTTATAGATCCATCTATTTAAATGATTATAATATTCATGTGATATCATATCTACATATGAACTATCATGTATATCTATATGATGATATCTTAATTGTGAATATATAGTATCTACAGGATTTCTATACAAATATATTACTTTATCAAACCCAGCAACTACTCCTTCGTCTCCTTGACCAACTATCCTATCGTGTAAATGATATCCCCAATATTCTGTATTATCATAAAATGATGTTGGTAAACAATACTTGTTTAAATATTGTTCTAATATCATTCTTAACCAATGACTTCCAGTTCTAGGATATGATACTAATTGAGGAATAGTTGTGTCAAAATTCTGATCTGCATCCATTATGAGAGCCTTTTAATATATGAATCAGTTTGTAAATTTGAATTCGTAAGTAAACACCATCCTGTTAATCCATGAAATTCAGAGGTTGTGTCATTATAATTAGGAACAAATATTTTTGTATTCTCATTTGACATATTACTTATTCTATCGATAGAATATCCATTATTAGAAAATGAGTTGTTCTTTATATCAATATCATCACAAAATATATAATAAGATTTAAAATTTTTGAGTATATAACTAATTTCTTCAAATAATATTTCTTCTCCGCCACCAAAATGAGCGTCTAGCCAAAATAAACATGTTTCTTCTAATAAATCTGGATTTTTATTTACAATATTATATATAAAATCTGGAGAAGCTTCTTGTTTAAATAAAATATTATCATATTCTATAACTTCACTAGGAGTTTCATTATGTACTTCGCATGAAAAACATTTTATATTATAATTTCTTGATACATAATATAATGTATTTCCTCTATTTGTTCCAGTTTCAATAAAAGATGTACAATTTTTTATACAACTATCTACAATATTAATTAATCTAATATCTCCATGAAATCCAGGACCTTTCCATAAATCTCCACCATATGGATTAATATTCATATTAGTAATTAAACTATTGTAATCTAGTATTTTCATATTTTATTTCTATTATAATAAATTATTTAAACAAATCCAATCAGTTGGAATTAAATCATTTGTAGAATGTGATAATGCTGGGCCGAACCATTTTTTAGGAGCAATAACTTTTTTGTTTTTATTTTTATTTAACCAAGCACCCCACCAACTAAATGTTGAATTTGCTATAATATTATCTTGACACATAGACATAATGTATAATTCGATATAATCAGTATCTTGAATAAATGTAAAATTATCACCTGGAAAATTTTGTTTACACCATTCAATATCGTCACTAAATACTAATACATGTTTATTTGTAAAATGTTCTAATGCAGAATTATAATAATCCATTGTTAAATTTGCGTGATATTGACTTAAATTTGTATAATTTGTTCTTCGAACATGAATTGATAATGTATCTTTTTTTAACAAATGACCATAGTATTTATTTATATATTGAAGATCATCATCTGATAATTTAAATAATTTATCGATATCTTCTTTATGTTTGTTAATGTATTTATATGATTGAAAGTATCCTTCTAATATTACATTATCATTATGATTAATATCTATATGATCGTATTCATATCGTTTTTCTGAAATTTTAGATCCATTAACTGTTTGTATATAATCAATATTTCGAAATATATTATTTCTATATTTACTTGGATGTGTATGTAATGTTCCAACATGATTGAACGTACTAACTAATTTATATGAATTTTCTTTTGAAATACAATACGCTGCAGCAATTTGGAACATCATATTACATAGGCCTCCGCTTAGGGTTGGAACTATATATTTTTTTGTAATATATGGAGATATTTCTCTAATTTCATTTTCTAATTCATGACCAGCTTGATTTTCTCTTTCTATACCACGTGCACGATTAGATGGTGTTTCATTAAACATATATGTAGGAAAATCTACAACTCCTATTTTTTCAATTGGACACATTTCTAAGCATGGATATGAAGTAGCTAAATCTTCTGCATGAAAATAATATTTTCCTGTTTTGCTATATAGCATATCTTTTTTCTTGATATCTTTATAAAGATGCCATTTGAAGGTTCTTAAGTGACTTGCTCTCCAATGGTCTTTACGATATAAATTATTTGCATGTATTTGTTGATCATATGTTGTATTTTGAGGATTACCAATGTTGCCTGATGGATAACAATACATTCCTCCATACGTCATCCATGGATTATGTTTATTATAAAATTTATTTAAATTATCTAATACATGCTCGTCAATCAGCCAATCATCTCCGTCAATAAATACTAATATATCTTCATCTATATCAATAAATTTAATAATATTTTTATTATATGGACTAACATTATATCCACGTTTTTGATTATGTTTATTTGATATTATTTTCCAATTATTTAATTTATGGTTATCTACAATAGATTGTACAATTGTTTTAGTTTTATCTGTAGATGCATCATCAATATACAAAACATCATAATTTGTATATGTTTGATTGATTATACTAGCTATATTAGGCTCTGCCCAGTCTTCATTGTTATACGATGGTATAACTATTTTAAATTTATTTTGTTTAACCATACATTTATATCATAATGAGTTCTATATAGTTCTTTACATTTTTTACTACATGACTCATAAAATTCTATATCATTTTTTAATTTATTAGCTAACTTTCTAGCAGTTTCTAAATCATCAACATCTACACATAAATCTGGATGGCATAATTTTTGTGTATCTACTTTTTCATTTCCTATACAAGGTATTCCAAAATATGCACAATTCAAACTAAATGTTCCAGCTGCGATAGTTGGCATTAAATGTACTGCATATTTAAATGAAGATACTTCATGCATCCAATCTAACCATGAGACTCTGGGTAAATGTGTTAAATTAGGAGCTTGATCTTCATATTCTCGTTTTGCATGAGATTCTTGACTCCATATTGGAACATTAAATTCAGATGCTATTAAATAGCTTTGAAATCCATTATACCATCTAGCAAAATTACCTCCAATTAAAACTTTATCTTGTTTTGTTGCAATTATGTCTTTTATACGTTCTTCAATCATTAATGTTGGAATAACACGTACTTGTTGTCCTGGAACTAAACCTTTGTAAAATTTTTGATCATAGTTATTATGTGCGTAAATGGCGTCGACTGATGCTAGCATATTATAGAAATTAAATTGGTCTTGTATTTCTAGTTCTGTAAACATCCATGTTGGACCTTCTTGAACATAATATACTTTTTTATTTTTTTCTTTTAATTTATATAACCAGTTGCTATTTAATAGTTCAGAATGCGGATTTGGTGTATTACCTATCTTTGATGCAACTGCATTTAAGTTTAATTGTCCTTTAGGAAATATAATAAATACATGGTCATATCCAGATACTTCATTGTATTTAGATATTGGTACATGATTTGCATGTAATGCATTCATCCACGCAAATTCTGTTCGCATATTAGGATGGGACTTTTCAATATATCCATCAAACCCCATTTCTGTTAAAAATGCTATTTTCATTTATTAAAAAATTCTTTTATCTTATCACAAACATAATCCACATCTTCTAAATCCATTCCGTGGTGAGCTCCTAATAAAAAACCATTTTTCATTACTAGGTCAGCGTTAGTAAAGTCTTGTTTATATTCTCTATACACCGGATGTCTTGTTACATTGCCTGCAAAAGTAACCCTAGTTTGTATATTATTATTTTCTAAATGAGTTAATAATTCTAACCTACGTTCAGTTTGTAAAGGAATAGCTAACCAATTAGGTTTTATACTATCATCAGGCAATAAAATTTCTTCTACATCTTTTAAATTTTCAAGATACCTTTCAATATTATCTCTTCTCTTTTGTTTAAATGTTTGAAATCTTTCTAACTGAACTAATCCAAATGCAGCACTCATTTCACTACATTTCATGTTGTATCCTAGTACACCATATAAAAACTTATAATCATAAGGTAAACCATCAACTTCATGAGCAAATCTATCATCAATATTTTCACTGTTATCTCCAATTCTACCCCAATCCCTATACTGTAAAGCACGTTTAACATGTTTTTCATCATTAAACATAACCATACCTCCCATTCCGCCAGCTGTAATAACGTGCGAAGCGTAAAAACTAGTAGTAGATACATCTGTATGTGATGTATGAGTAACTGTATCAGCAGAATCTTCAATTATGAAAATATCACTTCTATTAATTTTTTTCAATTCTTTTTTTAGTAATTTCCAATTTGGTTTATTTCCTATCAAATTTGGTATCATTATAGCCTTTACTTCATCAGTTACAGCATTTATAATATCTTTTACATTTGGAACATATGATTTGATATTTGAATCTATAAATATAGGTTTAAATCCTAATTGTATAATAGGTGCTAATGTAGTAGAAAATGTAAGAGCTGGTGTTATTATTTTACATCCTTTTGGAAGATCTAACGCTGCTAATGCTAATAGACATGCAGATGATCCAGAATTAACAAATACTCCAAATTTCTTACTAAACTCTTTTGCTATTTTTTCTTCGAATTCAACAGAACGAGGTCCAAATCCAGCTAACCAGCCATCCCTAAGACATTGTTCTACTGCTTTTATTTCTTCTTCGCCATATGCTTCTAGTTGATGAGGAGCATACCATACTTTTCTAGATTGTTTCATAATAACTATTTTGTTTCTCTTGTTTTTCAATTGTTTTAGGATGATGAAATGCAAATTCTTCTTTAGCTGGTAAATGTGAATATTGTTTCATTCCTTTAATTTGTTCATGTACATTGCCTTTCCACTCTATCATTGGAGATCTTTTATATATTCGGCCTTGGTAATCAGGCCAATTAACCCAGCCTTCTTCATTTACTCTCCATCTCCATTTATGTATATGAGTTTCTGTTAATCCTTCTACTGTATTAATCCTTGGAACATATATTAATTCTGTACCTGGATTTAATTCTATTATTTGTTTGATATTTTGTATAAGTATAGATGATGGTAACTCATCTGCATCAATATTAAAAATCCAATCACAATCTTCAAATAAATGATAGCCTAGATTTTTAAATGATGCAAAATCATTGTTTAGGTTACCATATATTAATCTAAACGAATTATTATCTGGTATTAAGAATTGATGGCATAAATTTTCTACTTGTTTAGTACAATTTTCTTCGTCTAGTAATATTCCAATACAATCACTTTTTTGTATATTTGTACGAAGAAGAATTAATAATTTAGCTAATTCTTCATATTCATTACATGCTGTTATAAAATATCCTATTTTCATATTGTTTTTAATTTAGGCAATTCCATTTTATTTAATGTTGGAAGATTCAATGGTTGTTGTATTGGTATTTCTCCCATATTATTTTCTATTTCATTAAATAATGCTTGATATATAGGCAAAACAGCTTCTTCAGAAAAATTTTCATTTGAATGTTTAATATGTTTTCTTGATAATGATAAAAACTTATTATAATGTTTCATAACTTCTTTTAAAGCTTTTTTTGCAAATGCATAATCTATCGTATACCATTTAGCTCCTTCAATTAAAAATTGATTTCTAGAGCTTGGATGTATTTCAGTTAACCCTCCAGGTAAACTAATCATAAATTCTTTTTTTAGAAAGTCAGATTGACCTGAATAATGTGGTGCTATAATTGGCTTTCCAGTAGTTGAAAACTCTAATAATGGTCGACCAAATCCTTCAGCTTTAGTAAATGATATCATTGATTTTATCTTTGGATGATTATACAACGCATTCATTTCATTGTCTGTTAGATCTCCATGTAATACATATATATTTGGTAATCTCGTACCAGGTGGATGCATTTTTCTTAGTTGATCTATTTTTCTATCAATACTATGTCTATCAACAATAGAATATGTAGCTCCACTAGTTTTAATTATTAAGGCAGGTTGTTTTGTTTTATTTTTAAAAGTTTCAAAAAATGTATGTATCATTCCAGATATATTTTTTCGATCTTCTCCAACATTTCCTTGTAACCAATGTCCTACAAATAAAAAACAAAATTGTTCTTGTACAATTGTGGATAATTCTAATATTTCAGCTGATTTATTGTTTTTACTATATGTTGAGTTATTAAAATATTCAGGTACTACCTTGATAGTTGTAGTTATCTGTAAATTATTTTTTTCTGCTGTATTTAAAAATACTTGTTTTGTAAAATTTGATGGAACTATGATTAGTTGCATTCTATTAATACATTCAATCCATTCTGTAGGAGCAATATCACCTTCAGTCCCAGCTGTTACACCAATATTATATTTTCCAACTGACTGAAATTCATTAGGTACTGTTATTTGTACCCAAATATCTGGTTGTTCTTGGAGTGGTAATCGAACTATATTTTTAGCCCAATTATTTGGAATTGGATATGAATATGGTGTATGTCCCCATGGCATTGATACCAATTTAATATCCCATTCATTTTCTTTAAATTTAAAAGTATGTTTAATAAATTCACGCGCGTGATGTCCATATCCTGATTGTGTTGCTAATGGACTTGAAATAATACATTTTCTCATACTATACCCATTTCTTTATATTTAGTTGATTCTGATTTATATAATACATATTTTGGTTTTTGTTCCCTTGGCTGATCAAATAGAAAATTTATCATTTTCACCATTTTATTTGCCATTTGTTTTGAAGTAAGTCCATGAGTTAAACAAAATTCACGACCATCTAATCCACATTCTACTCTTTTTTCTGGCATCATATTGTACCATTCTAATATTTTGTCTGCTACATCTTCAAAATTAACACGATCATCAAATATATATGGAGTTACTGGAGATCCTTGTAATGAACGATTAGATGGCCAAACTGCTTTACCCCAAGAACCATGTTTTTGATATTTCTTAGTATGATTTGTTGAAAATTTATCATCAAACGTAATCCATTCTCCTTTTTCATTTTCAAATCGTAATTGATCTTGTAATCCTCCAGTTACATTATTAATAATTGGAGTACCTGCTAATAGTGATTCTGTACTACTTAGTCCCCATCCTTCATTTGAAGCTATATTAATTGTAACATCTGCTACATTATATATAGCATTTAAGTCAGCTGATCCTACTTTTTGTTCTGAAAATATTATTTTACACTCTGGAGCTAATGTTTCATGTATAGCTCGTAAATCAGTTCCATTTTGATCAACTACTTGAGTGTGCATTAATAACGCAACATTATCTTTTTTGTCTTGTGGTAATAATGATCTAAAATGTTTAAATGCTAGAATAACATCTCCTGGTAGTTTTCTTCTGATATTACGATTATTCCAAAATACTAAAAATGAAACATTATTTTTTACTTTTATATCATTGTAATATTTTTGATATAACTCATTTGTTTCAGGCAAAGGTTTATATACGTTGTCATTTAATCCGTGTGGAACATAGCCAGTAATAATTTCATTCCATTCTAATTCTTCATCTGATTCAATAGTATTATTATCATAGTCAAATACTCCATATGAATTTTGTTTAAGAACTTCTCTATGAATATTATCAGATTGTTTTGAAATACCCATAATTAAATCACAACTTCCATAGAAAGGCGCGTTCCACATTGGATATGGCAAATCATCCCAAATAGAATAATAAACAATTGGAATATTATATGTAGTTTTTATTTCATGTTCTAATTGATATAACCATTCCCAATATCTTGGATCGGTAAAATGAAATATTGCGTCTGGTTTTTCATTATTTAAAACAGCAAATAATATGTTTCTATCTCCATAACCATTATATGGAATAATTTTTACGTCTGCGTCTTGCACACCAGTTTCTTTACGAATATCTTGGGATACATCAAAAGCTTTGCCAGCATCTGGATGTTGAACAGCTGCACCAATTTGTACCCAATCATAATGTTGTACTGTGTTTAAAACTATTTCTTTCGAAATTGTTCCAATTCCTGACGGCAATCTAAAATCGTCAGCTAATAATAATATTTTTTTCTTTTTCTTTTTATTTGGATCAATTTTATTAAGTTTAGGTAACTTCATATATTTCCTTTATCCTAATACCACTACTGGTTTTTTTAATTTACTAATTTTACTATATGCAGTTTGTAATTGTGGATTCATATTTTTTTCATTATTTAAAATAATTAAATAATCACAATTTTCTGCTAATAATCTCATTCTATGCAATAATTGTGAAAAATGATATTGTTTACCATAATATCCTTCTGGCAGAGCTGAATATAAATTATATCCTGTATATGATGGATTATATTCTTCATAGTGTAATCCAAATTCCAATGTATATTTCCGAACCATATAATTAGCTCCTTCATTACCGCCTGCTCCAACAATTATTAATTTATTTTTAAATTTTTGTTTTAATTCAGTTAAAACTTGTTGTACTTTTCTTTTATTTTGCCATTCTTTATTTCCAACAACAGCAATTTTAGTCATTTAAAAGTTCTTTTTTATTTTTGCCTTCTGTTCCAACATGAGATAACATCATTTTTAAAGCTTCTAATTTATCTTGTGCATCTGCAAATTGTGCTACTATATTATCCATTTCTTCTGTGTGTTGTGGATGTTCTCCTATACCAACAGAATTTGTTAAATATATATTTAGTCTCGCAACTGCATCTGCTTTATCTGCATGATATTTTGCATATAATGCATCTAATAATAATCCATTCATATTTTCCTTTTTTTTTATTATAATAAAAATTATTCACGAATCCTATTTTCTTTAGGACAATTTTCATAATCCATCTTAAATGGACACCACTTACAATGTTTTGCTCCTTTACCAGCTATAGCTAAATAATTTTTATCTTTTTGCTTATTGCCATCTTTATCAAAACAATATTCAATAAATGTATCAATACTTCGTTGTATTTTTTTTCTTGTAACTGAGCCAGATGCAGGATTTAATAGTTGTATCCGTTTTTGCGGAAACATTGATTCTTCTAATAGTTTTCGTTTAACTATAAAAAATTCAATATCAATATTATCAATTGGTATTCCAAACTGATCTGAAAAATATTTTTTATATGCAACTAATTGAGCTGCTTTTAATTTGTCTGCTTTTTGATATTTATTCCAGCCCATTCTACTAGTTTTAATATCTATTATCTTTATTTTATTTTGTACTGTATCTCTAACTACTATATCTATAAATCCGTACCAATATACATTTTTATTGCTAGGAGAAGCTGGAACGCCTAATTCTACTTCTATTCCAACAAGCTCTTGATTCTTAGTTGAAAAATATTGAGCTCTTCTTTTAGTAAACCATTCTAATATTCGTACGCCATCTTCCAAATGTTCTGCTAATTCTTCGGGAGTTGAAAAGTGTTCTCCATTATTTGCTTTAACACCTTTTAAATATTCTATTTTTAAACATGCTAATAACATATCACGAAGATCAATATTATTTGCTGCTTTAA
>VMHT01075907.1_pt1 | contig 21702 bp, 20 predicted proteins | sample 4693611 | NCBI WGS metagenome assembly VMHT01 (sample SAMN12280063, study PRJNA550983) | marine metagenome | isolation source: seawater sampled from same location over 5 years 0.02-0.2 micron viral filtrate | place: USA: collected off the coast of southern California halfway between the port... ...
GGCTCAGGTTCCGGTTCTGGCTCAGGCTCAGGCTCAGGTTCCGGTTCTGGCTCAGGTTCCGGTTCGGGTTCCGGCTCAGGTTCCGGTTCGGGTTCCGGTTCAGGTTCCGGTTCCGGTTCCGGTTCCGGTTCGGGTTCAGGTTCGGGTTCCGGTTCCGGTTCCGGTTCCGGTTCCGGTTCCGGTTCCGGTTCCGGCTCAGGTTGAGGTTCAGGTTCTGGTTCTGGCTCAGGTTCCGGTTCGGGTTCCGGTTCAGGTTCTGGTTCTGGCTCAGGCTCAGGTTCCGGTTCTGGCTCAGGTTCCGGTTCGGGTTCCGGTTCTGGCTCAGGTTCCGGTTCGGGTTCCGGCTCAGGTTCGGGTTCCGGTTCCGGTTCAGGTTCAGGTTCAGATTCAGGTTCTGGTTCAGGTTCCGGTTCAGGTTCAGGTGGTTCAGGTTCCGGTTCGGGTTCGGGTTCGGGTTCAGGTTCAGGTGGTTCAGGTTCCGGTTCAGGTTCCGGTTCTGGTTCAGGTTCCGGTTCTGGTTCAGGTTCCGGTTCTGGTTCAGGTGGTTCAGGTTCGGGTTCCGGTTCTGGTTCGGGTTCCGGTGGTTCTGGTTCTGGTTCTGGTTCCGGTTCCGGTTGTGTTATACGAGGTTTATTTAACAATAATAGACTGTTAAAAAACACCCGGAATTTTTGTTTAATAACCATATGATATTTGTACACAATATTTATACACACTTATTGCATAAGTATTCAGTATTATTAAACAAATTCTATAGAAGTATATTTTACTCCATATCTTAAAAAGTATAAGTTCTCTAAGTATAATTTAAAAGCCTCTAATTTATTTCCTGTTAATTCCTCTTCAAGACCGTCTATTTCCATTTCTATAACTGTAACATCATCATTTAATTCTCTAACAAAACCTGTTTTTTCTATATAAGCCTGTGGATTATTTAAAACATCATTTAAATAAGTTACTCTTAAAGATCTCGGGTCTACATAAAATCTTGTTCCATTTCTATTAAATTGTTGATTATAATCGATACTATCTGAACCCAATATTTGAACAGCCAAATCAGGATTTATATTTTGATTCGTAAATTTTTCTCGCATAAATTTTAATAAATTAACACTTTCAAATTCATCAAGTTGTGATAAATTTATATTTTTTATTAATATAGGAACTTGATATTCACCATCATTTATTTTGACAACATCACCTAATATAACATAAGCATTATTATCATTTACTATATCTCGTAATGTAGATACATCATTCATTATATCGTTTACTACTCTTTGAATTTTTTCAAATGTAACCTCATTAGGGTCAGGTGGAAAACAACAAATTTTCTTTTTATATCTTTTTCTATCAACAGATGATGAAATACCAAAAAAATAATCATTTTTAGGTATGCGTGTTCTACAAAGGTTATCAACGTTATATTTTTTTCTTCCTGTGAGGTTTGAAGATGTTGTACCACTATTTAATGCGAATTGAGTATTTGATGTTTTATAATAAGATATAGCACATCCCGAAAGAGATCCAGATGTGTGTGAATTACGTAAAAAAAATTTTTGCTTGTCATAACTACCATATAAATTAATAGATTCTTCTCTGTCTAAAAAATTGTTCATTTTACGTTCATTTGTTTTATTTCTATTTTGAAGGTATCCAATACCTCTTGAAAAATATCCTTCTTTTATAGTGGTATTACTCTGTCTAACACGTTGTCTTGCAATCTTTTCTGGATCATTACAATTATTTGAACATTTATTAGGGTCATCCATATTCATAGTATAAATTGTTTTTGGTATAATTATTTTATTAACTATTCTTGGATGACTACAGTGATCATTTGTTATTTCATTTAAACTATTTGATATAACTGAATTATATGAACCACCAGGTATTCCATTTAAATGACCTATCATATGTGTATTTTTTGAGCTTTTTGATGATGATATGGAAGCCATTTGTCTATAATGTTTAATAGGGTTTGGTTTATATGGAACACGAATACTTCTATCGGTGAAATTATTAAATGTAATAGAATTAATAACAATATTAATACTAAATGAATGTTCTTTGCTCATATATACATTATAATTATTAAAAAAAAGTATTTGTATTTAATTTTGCTTTAGTTTTGGTAATATATTTAAAATTAAATGAAATTTAAATATATTTTATATTTATTTAACGTGTTTTTCCAGATACTGAACAATTATAACATGATGGATCTCTATAGCAACATACATTATCACTCAAGTTTGATTTAAAATCTTGTTTAAGATATTTTCTACGTTCCTCAAGACGAGTAAAATATGGTTTATTTGTGCATTTATTATCACATCCTGCGGCTATTGGTATGATTGTTTTATGTCTAAGTCTAAGACGTGCGTTTCTTTCTGCGGTCATACATTGATTCATAGTTTCTGGTGTTTGAGAAATATTTTTTGTTTTACCGTTGTGTTGAACAATGGCTCCTAAACCTACATTTTCACAATTAACAGATGACGCCATAGCACCTCCTGGAGTATCAATTGTATCCTTAATGGTTGTTCCTCTTGAACCTGAAATATAACTATTAGACATATTAAGAGATCTTCTATACGTATTTTTTATAGGTTGTGCTTTTCTTTCTACAAAGATTCCTGATCCTTGTCCTGAGAAAACATTCATAGGAACATTAGCATTTGTATATGCGGGATCGTTTGATGTTTTCCATTTGGTATTTTGTTTGAAAAAACGAAATCGATGATTTAGATTTACTGACATTGGTGTACACGTAGAAAATATTTATATGAAATATATATATGAATAAAATTTATATATTGGTTGGTATATTTTTGATTATTTTACTTTATTCATTTATGAAAATATCATATGGAATTAAAGAGGGATTAAGTAGGAATCATAAAAGAAAACGTAGAAGAAGAGCACAAGAAAGACAGGGATGGTGGAAGAGTAAAAAATATCTACAAGATGGTGTTGGAATAAATAAACCAAACTTAGAATTACCAAAAGGTTATAGAGATAATTATACACCATCAGTAGATATAAAATTTAATTTTTGGAATCACCTTGGAAGGAATTATATAATGAAAAACGCAACAATAGGTGAATTTAATAATGAAGTAGGTTGTGCTAATAACAAATATTCAGGACACTGTGGTGATAAGAATAATTTTAATAAATATTATCATCCTATAATGGATGCAATAAAAGCTGACGCAGGATCTAAATTTAACAAAAAACGTTATGGAGAAGGTAATAATTGGGATGTTGATTTAAAAAATAAGGTTAAAGAAAAAATAAAAGGGACAAGTGGAAATTCTGATAAAAATTGGAAAGAAAAAAAATATTTATATAGTGAATCTCTTTTAAGTGAAAATAAAGGAATGGATATTGAGAATATAAAAAAAAATTCTGGTTTAACATATGAGCAGGCAATAGAAAATTCAGCATTAAAAATAAAAGACTGGATGAATAATACATATATTAATTATGAGACAACACGTCGTAATAGTTCTAATATTGTAGAAGAATTTGAATCTAATATAGAATATGTAAATCCAACAGGTAAGAGTTTTATTGATGATGATGGTATATGGGAAAATATAAAAAGTGAAGTTTTAAGTTCCACATCAAATAAAGATGAACTTTCTAAAATACATGATAATATAGTTGATAAAGACAATAATGTTACTTTGTCAAATGAAGAATATGAAGAAAAGTTTAAGGAAAAATATATTGAATTATCTTTACCGATACAACATTTGTATGAAAATTCAGCAAGAGAAAATATTAGATTAAAAGCAGCAATATATCCGTCATTAAATAAAGAAAATAAAGAAACTAATTCAGTTGATAATATATCAGGTATGACAAATTTAATGAAAGAAGGTTTAAATATAAATAAAAGTGAAACTCATACATCATGTATAAATGAAAATTGTAAATCATCACCATCAAATTATCCAGATATATATAAATAAAATTAATACATAATATTAAAATCTAGAAAATTCTAAACCAATATTTAATTTACAATACAATCTGTTTGATTCATAGTTTTTGGACTATTTACAGAGTTAGTGAACCCTAAATTTTGTAATGATAATAATACTTGTTCGTCATATAGTTTATAAAATCGTTCAACATTACGTGTTAATACAAATAAAGATAATGCTTTATTATCAGAAACAATAGAATAATCATATAACCCATCAACAATAGGTCCTAATTCTAATACCCAATAAGGTGCTTCGGGTGTTCCATCTAATTTAACAGTCAAATAACCACAACAATCTCCATTTTTATAATAAGCATACCCATTTATATTATCATATTCATTTTTCATATTAATTTGTTGATTAAATACCGAAACAGTATTATCATTTAAAATAGAATATTCAGCAGTAGAACATCTTCCATTTCCTTGAAATAATTTATTAAAACTATCTTGATAAACTTGAAACCATTTACCAATATAATTTTCTAAATTTAATTCATCAACTGCTTTGTACTCTTTACAGTAACATACATAAGTAAAAGTAAGTAACAATCCAATATTGTAATACATAATAATATTTATAAATATATCTTTATATCAAGTTATAAAAATATATATAAATTAATACATAATAATATAGTAATAATATTACTACAATATATATATATGGGATTTGTTAGTCATATTAAGAAAAATATTGTAAAATATCTTGTCTATTTTTTTACTATTATAATAGCATATGGTCTTATTGAATATGTATTTTTTACACCACATCTTGAAGGTCTTAAAGATTTTGAAAAAATGCAAATAGAATCATCTATTAAAAAAGAAGTTAATAAATCAAATAAGAAATTAATTGATAAAGATTCAAACCAAGATAAAGAAATTAATAGTATGAAAAAAACAATTATTGATTTAGAGGAAGAAATGGATGAAATGAAAAATTCAGCTGAGGAAAGTAAAGCAGAAGCAGAAAACGCAAAAGCAGAGGTTCTTGAATCTGCTCCAAGTATGGAATAAATATAAATTTTATTATAATTTTAATTACTATAATAAAATAACAATTATATATATGTCAGATGATAAAACAACAGCAACATCAGAATATAGTTATGTAAAAAGTATAAAAACTCCTGGAAATATGGGTATTTCTGGTAAAGGAACATTAAGTCAAATGACAAAAAATGTTTCTGGACTTATTAATTATATTGATCTTCTTGCGTCTGGTAATTCAAAAGCATCTAAAACAGGAAATCCTCTTGGAAATAAATTTTTTGTAAGAACAGGTTCAACATGTAAAAATGTTGATACAGGTGATAGTGAAGATCGTTTTATATATATTAATAATAAGCCATCAGGAAAACTTCCTATATTAAGTCAATTAGGTATAAAAAGTAATTCACTTAGAGGTCTTATTCCAGGTATTCTCGAGAATGCTAACGCGTTAGACCCTTCAACTATAGTTAATTCTCTTTCAGGAGGTCTTACACCAGAATGTATGGAAGTTGAACTTGAAACTATTAATAAAGATAATCGAAAAAATAAGGAAAAAAGGTTTGTAAGTATTCAAGATATAGAAAATATGGATGCGTGTGATTTTGGAGGAAGTTCACGAAATCCTGTTACAAGAAAAAAATGTGGTGAAGGATTTTCATTAATTGAAAATACATGTATATCAAAGAAAAATACAAAAGCAGAATCTTTGAATCCATTTCCTGATTCATTTGAAAATAGTTCTCCATTTTATGAATATAAAAAGGTTGTTACAAAGAAAGAAAAAAGAAAAAAAGGTATGTTACCACCAGAAGATTTATTATCTAAATTATTTTATTACTCTATACTTGGATTGTCAACATATTTAGGGTATAAACTTGTTTTAAAAAAAATAAAAAAATAACATAATATAATTATTAAATAATATTGATTTTAGTAATATTATTTAATTGAAAATAGATTTTAATTTACTTGCGTTGTTTGCGTTGTTTGCGTGTTTGTTTTTTAGCAGTTTTTTTACCAGCTTTTTTTTGTTTTTTCATTTGTTTTTTCATTTGTTTTTTTGATTTATTTTGTTTCATAGATTTACCACCTTTCTTTGTGTTCTTTTTATTTTTTCGCAAAGATTTGCGACCACCTGCGGACATAACTCCAAAAAATTTTGCTACGTTTGAAAAAGTACTCATAATACAATATGCATATATTTAATTTTAACGCGTAATAATTATTTATGCTTTAACACTCTTAAATAATTCAAGAGCAAATAAACCTCCGGCGATTTGAGAAGCTACATATGGAAGTATTTCACTTCGTGGAAGTTTTCCTAACATTGCCATAGTAACAGAAACGGCAGGATTGACATGTCCTCCTGAAATAGGAGCTGTTACCATAATTACTAAACCAAGAGCAATACCGATCGCGATAGGGTTACCAGTTGCAAGAATAATATATACAAACAAGAGTGTTCCAAAAAATTCGGCTAAATATTTGTTCATTATAATATAGACAAATATAAAATTAAAAATAGTAAATCATACTACATAGCATTTTTATGTGGTAAAATATTTATAGTTGAAAAGTTTGTGAACCATGATGTTTATCACCACCATATGATGAGTCATCATAATTTTTTTGTGACGATACTAAACGTTTGTGACGTGAATATACAGATGAATCATATACGTATTTAGGATTACAGCTTGCTCCTGGAATACCGGTTCCATCACAATCGGATTTAGCTAATCCTCTAAACATACTGTTAGATTGACGACGTCTTACGTTGGATACTTGGTCTGGACCACCACATGTATAGTTTTTTCTTGCCAAAAGATCTCCTGCGTTTTCAAGAGCACGGAAAGGTGTAATAACTCTTGAATCTAAATTTTTTGTATTGAATGAACGAACAATTTGTTTTCTATCGGTGCTTGTTAGCACCATACTCATAACATGTCCATTAGAAGGTTTTCCCATATATTCTAACACAATATAATATTTTTTAATTAAAAATATGATATTACAATTGTTAATATTCTAAATAATTTGATAATTTATATAATAAATATGGAATAACTATTCGCATATAATTCTTGGTGCTATATTCATAGTCATTAATTCTTGGAATAATAATTTACAAGCATATGGAATTTCGTTATAAGCAAATTCAGTTCTATTATCACACATTTTACACACATGGATATTGAGTTCGTTGTTATAAGACGCAATCATACCACATTTTTTACATGAATGAACTTGAAACTTATCAGATGCATCATATATTCTACCGCGTGTAAATCTACTTGCGCCGTGTGAAATCATACAATCTCTTTCCATCTCTCCAAATCTAAGACCACCATCACGAGACCTTCCCTCAGCTGGTTGTCTTGTTAGATTTACCATAGGACCAATAGAACGACTATGTTGCTTATCAGCAACCATATGTTTTAAACGTTGATAAAATACAGGACCGATAAATATACTTGATTCCATTTGTTCTCCAGTAAGTCCATCATACATTAGTTCATTTCCATATGATTCGAATCCTACTTTTGTAAGTTCGTTTACTATATCCTGAACACTTAAGTCACCAAAACTGGTTCCGTCACCATATAATCCAAGCTGAATGAGAACCTTTCCTAATAATGTCTCTTTTAATTGTCCAATTGTCATTCTCGATGGAATAGCATGAGGATTAATAATAATATCAGGTCGAACACCATTTTTTGTAAATGGCATATCTTCTTCTGGTATAATATTTCCTATGGTTCCCTTTTGTCCATGACGACTACTAAATTTGTCACCAATAACAGGTTTTCTCACTTCTCGTGTTCTTACCTTAGCAAAGTTATAACCATCACCATTTCTATTAATATAATTTTTATCAACATATGTTTCTTGGTCGGTTCTAAATGTTTTACTGAAATCTTCATATTTAATAACTTTCATGTGGTCGTTTTTATTTTCCTTAATTGGAACAACTTTTGCGATGATAACATCTCTATTTTCAATTCGTGTATTTTCAGGAATAACACCGTCTTTATTTATTTTATTATAGTTAGCAAATTTCATTCCTTTTGTTTTTGATGCGTCTGGTTTACAACGTATTTCTTCATCACCATTTACTTTTTTATCTTCATCTTTTTCTGTATGATAAATAGTTGCTTGAAATAAACCTCTGTCTATAGATCCTTTGTTAAATAATAAACTATCTTCTTGATTATATCCAGTATGACTCATAATAGCAACAACAACTGTGCATCCGGATGGAATATTATTTATATGAATAAGGTTCATAAGACGTGTATCAACAAGAGGTCTCATTGGATAATTTAATACGTATGCGGTTTTATCCATTCTTGTATCAAAATTTGTTACATAGACTCCCATAGATTGTTTTGATTGGGCACACTGATATGTATTTCTTGGAGACTGATTGTGTTCTGGAAAAGGAATACATGAAGCAAGAATTCCAAATATTGTGCTGGCATGAAGTTCACAGTGTGTATAATTATATTGATATTGATTTGATAATTTTTGATGTGTCATGGCTATCATCGAAAGATTTTGTTCATCAGGGTCAACATATTCAAGAACACTTTCATCAATCTTACAATTAACAAATAAGTCATCCCAGTTAATTTCTCCTTTACTTAATCGATTAACTATATTTTCTGTTATACATAATTTATTATTTTTAACTTTTAAGATAGGACGCGTTAAACGACCACCGTCATTACAAACACGTATTTCCATCATTTTAATATCAAATATGATAGATGTATATATATTAATAATGCCTTGGTATTTTTTATTTTTTAAATCAATATATAAATTATAAGCGTCATTTGTAGTTCCAATCCACATTCCATTTACAAATACTTTTACTTTTTTATTCATATCTTTATCATTAATATCTTCAAATTTAATCACCTTATCTTTAATGTATTCATATATTGGTTCACTATCAGAATTAATTGTAATATGTGTCATGTAACTTAAATTTTTAACTACACCAACTGATTGACCCTCTGGAGTTTCAGCAGGACATAAATACCCCCAACTTGAATTATGAAGCATACGCGGAGGAACAAGTTTACCACTTTTGTCAATTGGAGTACTAATACGACGTGAATGACTAAGACTTGAAGCATAAGTTAATCTACTAAGAACTTGCGCAACACCAACCTTTGTATTATTTGCTGAATGTTTAATACCAAAGTCACCTGTGCTTAGAGCGCGTTTTAATCCATTTTCAATAGTTGTTGATTTTATTATTTTATATATATTTGTTTTGTTTACTATATTTATATAATCATCTGTTGATTTCCATGAACCCGTATTTATTTCACTAATAATTTGTTTCTGCATATCCTTTACAAGTTTGTTAAAATAATTTCTAAAAAGGTTATTTAAAAGTGTTCCTGTAAGGTCGATTCTTTTATTAAGATATGAATCTCTATCATCAAGAGGAATTCTTCCCAGGGAACAACGAACTAATTTGTTTGCCATGTAACCCATAAAGAATATTTTTTGAATATTTGTTCTGCAGTGTGGAAATAGATCATTATTTAAAATATCACAAGCAAATTCGTGTTTCTTTTTATACCCATCTTCTTGTGTCATATTGAATGGAGTATAAATAACATTTTCTGTAATATATTCAATAGCACTTTCTTGTGTAAGAACATTATTCGCGTCAATAAGAGATGCCTTAAGAAATTCCAACATTTCTTGATTATTATCATCTTCAATATCAAGAATTATTTTACTACATATTTCTTTATCTGTTATTATTCCCATAGCTCTAAATACTATAATAAGAGGAATAGGTATTTTCATTCTTGGTATCTGCATATAAATACCATACCCAAAACCGTTATTTTTTGATGATACCATCATATTAATTTGTTTCGGGCTTATACATTTAAAATCTGGAACTGATTTTATTTCAGCCATGTATGTCCATTTTGTATTATTTTTTGATATATTAAAACAATAAACTCGATTCTCTGCTGCTCTTTCTTGACCAAGAACAGTTTTTTCGGAACCATTTATAATAAAATACCCTCCTGTATCATATTTACATTCACCTGTAACATTAGAATTCATATAATTATACTGTGTTAATACACATATACTTGATTTCAACATTATAGGCAATTTACCAATATGAACTTGAGATATTGTCTTATATGAAGTCTGAACATTTTCTAATTTTTCACCTGTTCTTACAACATATTTAATATTCATATCAATAGTCATCGGTGAAGCATACGTAAAATTTCTCAATCTTGATTCGTGAGGAAACATTAGTTTGGTTGCTCCATTATTTTCATGAATTTGTGGTCTATATATTTGAAAGTTTGAAAATGTAATAAATATTTCTAATGAATTTTGTCCTGTTTCTTGGTCATAATTATGTTCTGATGCGATACGAACCGGATTAAACATATTAATTGTTCTCTGTATTTGATAATTAACAAACATGTTATAAGATTCAAGTTGATGTCTCACTAATTTTTCAAGATGACTACCTTTAAAGTATGATTTAATTATCTTCCATGGAAAATCAGTATTATTTTCTTCAGATAACCAAGATTGTTCTGTCATTTTTTTATAGTGAACCATTCATGAATTAATAGTTTCAATTTTAAATCATTTTTTTATATAATTTAGGAACCTGTAAATATGTAGTAATTATATTTTTATATTCACATTATCCACCAATATATGTCAAAAATGTATTTAAAATATAAGCTATAAAATTAAAAAATGGAAAGGAATAGGAAAGGAATAGAAATATAGTAAAAATAAATAGACAAAAAATAACAGTTGCGTAGCAAATCTATATAATAACAACTATTTTCTATACAAACTCTTCAAATAAACAACTAATAAAAACAACACATCCACCATCTCTTTTTTACTGGTATTATATCACCCGTATTTGTATCTATTTTTATCCATCTTATTTTATTTTTTTGTGTCAGCCAATCTTCACAAGCCTCAAGTGTGTTATTATTATTTACACATCTTACACAAAAACCCCCATCTGATAAACACCCTCCACATATTGCCATATTACAATATATACATTTTGTTATATTCCCTTGATTATAATTACAACACTCACATGTTGTTCTTTTTTCATAATACCACCCTTCTTCATTTATTGGATCAATTAATTCTTCCGGGTGTATTCTTCTTGGTCTATTCATTTTTACTATATTTCTATTCATTTCCTATTCCTTTCCATTTTTCAATTTTATAGCTTATATTTTATAAATTTGAAATATTTTAAATGAACTTTTTATATAATTTAGGAACCTGTAAATATGTAATAGTAATTATATTTTTATCTTCACATTATCCATCAATATATGTCAAGTAAAACAATAAATGTTAATCCAGAATTACTTTCTATGTCAAAAACACGACGTTCTGGTTCTAATAAAACAAAAAAAAGTAGACCCACACCTCTAATTTCACCAAATATCATGAAAAGAAACCTTTTACAAAAAATAAAACAACACAAAGAGAGAAATATTAATTCTAATAACAATTTCGAAAATGAAGACATAGGAAAGTTTTCATCAGATTTTCAAGACTCTATGAATTATTTAAAAGACTTAACTAATAATCCTGTAAAATATAGAAAACAGAGAAATGAGCTGTCTAATACATTTAAACCATCACAAAATATATTACAAAATACACACAATAAAAGTTTAAAAAATCCATATAATAATTCAAATAATTACACAAATAATATACCAACACCTAACTATAATATAGCTCCTGTTGACATAGATTATCCGGAAGATAATCCTAATCAATATAATCAAAATAATCATTATATACAACCTCCTATTCAAGAAACACAATATGGTCAATTACCAGAACCAAGAACATCTAATAAAATGAATATACCTGATATTCCATATGGATGTCTTAAAAATGGATTGAAACCAACATATAGAAATTGGTTAAAAAAAACTCAAAAACTAAGCTCAATTTCTAATAAAAATATATTACCTCCTAATGAAGAACAACTAGACAAAATAAAAACACAAATTAGTAATAATAAAATAAATACTGACTACAATAGAGGTATTATTAAAAAACCAAAAAACAAATATTTAATAAAACGTACAAAACGTAAAAAATATAAATTAGGAAAATCAAAACATAACCGAACTATAAGTGTTCTTGTTAAGGGAAACACCCTAAGAAAAAAGATTATCCAAGAAAAGATAGGTCTCCATAATAAAGATATACAAGATGTCAAAAATTATCTTAAAAAACATGGATTACTCAAAGCAGGCTCATCTTGTCCTGAAGATGTTCTCCGTAAAATGTATGAAAGTGCTATTTTATCCGGATACGTGAAAAATAAAAATAAAGATGTTCTACTACACAATTTTTTAAATGATTAATTAAAATAATAATTAAATATTTAAAAAGTTTTTCATCTTATATTTATGAGTGTTGAAATTAGTGATAATCAAAATAATACCCCAAATGTAATACAATATGGCGAAGATGGATTTGGACACCAACTCGAAGGAATTTTTGGAATTATTGGAATGCATGTAGAAAAAAAAGTTAATTATATATTTAATTTTCCCAGGCGTTTCAAATTTGCTCACAAAAATGTTGATGAAACATGTATTGTTTATATGAATGATTGTATGAAAAAACTTGCTGATTTTTATTCACAACCTCCATTTAATAATCTTCAACGTAAGCATAAACATGAAGTATGGAAAATACCAAAAGAGGTTGATAAAAATAAGGTTTATTCTTTAGACAACGCATTTTTTGAACCAACTGAACAATTAATAAAAGCTTCACCAATCATAAAAGATATATTTGGAAAAAATAACCCAAATCTACCAAAACCATCATATGAAGAAAACATAGATAGTGTTGTTATTCATGTTAGACTTGGAGATGCAGCAAAAAGACAAGCAGAATTATCACTTCTTTACAATATTATAACGTATTATTATGAAACTCAAAAAGATTCTACATTAATAATACATACTAATGGTGAAATACCATTTAATGAATGTGAACGATTAAAAATACATAATGAAAACACACATGTTTTACAAGTTTTAAGTGATTTTATACACGCAAAAACACTTATAATATCCGAAAGTTCTTTATCAATTGCTGCAACGTGGTTATGTGATGATAAAACAAAAATAATCGGACCATCATATGACAAATATAATCTAAAAAAGAGAATACGACCAGATTTTATAAAATATAAAGATGTAATTAAAAAATAAATATCGCATATTAAAATTGATTTAAAAATAAACTCTACACACTAATTATAAAAGATGATTATACCAGTTAAATGTTTCACATGTGGAAAAGTTCTTGCCGATAAATATCGATATTATTTAGAGGAAGTTAGAAAATTAAAAAATGAAAACGGTGATGATACAGATGATGTTGTTTATTTGACAAAAGCACATACACAAAAATCACCTGAAGGTAAAGTTATGGATGACCTTGGTCTCGTTCGTGTGTGCTGCAGACGTCATTTTATGACACACGTTGATATAGAATAAAATATATTTATATTATATGCCTGGACGTTCTTTAAAAAAGAAAACAAATAAAACTGCTGGAAATAGAAAAACAAAAAATAATAAATTAATTAAAAAGAATAAAAGAAAAGGTAAAAATGGTGGAAAACGCGTTAAAAAAACTTTTAAGAAAAAAAATAAAATGTTTGGTGGTTCATCCTGTATTGGACCATATGAAGCATGTAATTTCTATCATCATTTAAAATACACACATAATTACAATCAGGATATGTTAGCTGGTGATCCCAAAACAGTAAACCCCGATCCAACCGTTCAAGAACTTGGAAATCATTAAATTTAATAAATATATATGTTTTTTTCTAACAATACATATATATTATGGCTAAACAACCGATCCCCAAAACTATTAAAGAGTTGTGTACCCCTGCTGCTATTTATTTTATTATTAGCATAGTTACTCTTGCTCTAATTGCTTTTCAAAATATGGGTAACACCAATAAGTTTTGTGTAGGAACTTATGCTTGTGATGTTCCCAGCACTATGATTGTATTTGTGATTGAACTTGTGTATATATTATTTTTCACATGGGTTCTTCATTTAATATGCAAAGCAGGATATAAAAATATATCGTGGTTACTTCTTTTATTACCTTACATATTGTTTTTTGTTCTTTTAGCACTTTTTATGTTCGGTAAAATGTAATTTATTTACAAAACTCGTTAATTAATATAAGAATATTATTATATTAAAATACTTATATTAACTATATATATGTCATCAGATGATACAGATGAATACTCATGGAACATTATAAATAAATATTTTAAAAATAATCCTCAAGCACTTGTTGAACATCATATAGACTCATATAATCTTTTTGTGAATAACGGTATTTACAATATAGTAAATGAAAGAAATCCAATAAAAGTAAGAAAATCTTATATGGAAAAAAGTGATGCGTATAAATTTGAATGTGATATTTATATTGGTGGAAAAGATGGAAAAAAAATATACTATGGAAAACCTATCATTTATGATGCGGGAAATACACATTTTATGTTTCCTAATGAAGCACGCCTTAGAAATATGACATATGGAATAACAATATATTATGATATGACAATTGAACTTTTATTAAGAGATGAAAAAGGCGATGTTATAAAAAATACATTAAATTTTCCAAAAATATTACTTGGAAAGATCCCAATTATGTTACAATCATCTCTGTGTTCGTTATCTGGTCTTGATCGTGACTTACGTTTTCAACTTGGAGAATGTAAAAATGACCATGGTGGGTATTTTATAATTGATGGAAAAGAAAAAGTAATTATACCCCAAGAAAAATTTGCTGATAACATGATGTATATAAAAGAAAATGCTGAAACCTCTATATATAGTCATAGCGCAATTATAAGAAATGTATCCGAGGATGCTTCAAAACCAGTAAGAACATTTAAAATACATATTGTTCGCCCAGATACACGTCATACAAACAATCAAATCGTTGTAGAAATTCCAAATGTTAGAAAACCGATACCTTTATTTATACTTTTTAGAGCACTTGGAGTTGTAAGCGATAAACGTATTCTTGAATTTATTTTACATGACGTTGAGAAAAATGAACAATTTTTAGATTATTTTATACCAAGTATTCATGATACACATTCTATACTTACACAGCATGCCGCATTAAATTTTATGAAAACATTCACAAAAGGTAAAAGAATATATCATTCCCTTGAAATTTTAAGTAATTATTTGTTTCCTCAATTTGGTGAACAAAATTATACACAAAAGGCATATTATCTTGGTCATATGGTATTTTCTCTTTTAAAAGTGTTTATGAAAATAGAACAACCAACAGACAGAGATAGTTTTTCTTTTAAACGTATTGAGCTATCTGGTAATCTTATTTATGATTTATTTAATGAATACTACAGTATGTATCAAAAGCAAATATTTTTAAATATTGATAAAGATATAAATTATAACTATAAAACAAAAATAGAACTTGGGGATATCACTATGGAAAATATAAATGAAATTTTTGATGCTTCCATTCAAAAATATACAAAAGATCGTGTTTTGGAAGGCGGTATCAAAAAAGCATTTAAAGGTAATTGGGGTGGTAGTCCACATACAAAAAGACCGGGAGTTTTACAAGATGTAAGTCGTCTTTCTTATAATTCTTTTATTTCTAATTTAAGAAAGTTAAATCTTCCACTTGATGCAAGTGCTAAGGTTATTGGTCCCAGATTGTGTCATAGTTCTCAATATGGTATAATTGATCCAATTGATACACCAGATGGTGGAAACTGTGGATTACATAAACATCTTACTATTTGTTCATATATTACAAATGGTTATTCATCTTATAATTTAATTGATTGGTTAAAAGAAAATATTGAACTTCAATTAATTGACGATTTGAATCCCAAAGATGTTTATGGACGTATAAAAGTTTTTGTAAACGGACGTTGGATTGCTGTATGTGATAAATTATATGAAAACGTTCAAACAATAAGAAATTGTAGACGATTATCTATTATTCCTATCTATACAAGTGTTTCATATAGTGTTCCAAATAAATCTATATACATGTTTACAGATTATGGTCGTTTATGTCGTCCCCTTTATTATATTACAAATAATCAACAAATCGACTTTTCAAGAAAAATAAATGATTATACGTGGCAACAACTGTTATGTGGTGATTTCAAAAAAGATGGATTTAATTTCAAAAATAATAAATTTTACAACATAGAAGAATTATACGGAAGTAAAAAAACAATCGAAAGTGTATGGGAAAATCATCATTCAATATTAGATTTAGTTGATACAAGCGAAACAGAATCATTATTAATTGCTCACCATAACAAACAAATAATAGAAAAACAGAAAAACTATAGTCATCTCGAGCTTCATAATTCACTCATGTTTGGTTATATGGGAAATCTTGTTATATTCCCAGAACATAATCAATTACCCAGAAACCTTTTTTCATGTGGTCAAAGTAAACAAGCTTGTTCTCACTTTCATTCTAATTATCAACATCGATTCGATAAATCATCAATTATTTTACATTATGGACAAACACCCCTTGTAAAATCTCGATACATGAATCTATTTAATAAAGAAGAACATCCATATGGTGTAAATACTATAGTTGCTATTGGTTGTTATGGCGGATACAACGTAGAAGATGCAATTCTTATTAATAAAGGTGCTGTTGATAGAGGACTTTTTAGAACTACATATTATAATACATATGAAACAAAAGAAGAAAGTTCCACCGTTGGTGAAGATTCAAGTGATGTTAGAATATTAAATCCATACAAAGAAAATGTTACTGGTATGAATCCTAATTATAATTATGAAAAATTAAATGAAAATGGTATTATTGAAGAAGAAACATTAGTTACAGAAAAAACTGTAATCATAGGTAAAGCGAGTTATGATGATTATAATGATACTTATGTTGATGGTTCAATAACAACAAAAAAGGCTCAAAATGGAATTGTTGATAAAACATTTGTAAGCACACAGGAAGAAGGTTTTAGAATAGCAAAGGTAAGAGTTAGAGAAGAACGAATACCAGCAATCGGTGATAAAATGTGTAGTCGTGCGGGTCAAAAAGGAACTATCGGTCTTATTATTGATGAAGATGATATGCCTTTTACAACAAATGGTATGAAACCGGATCTCATCATAAATCCTCATGCTATTCCTTCTCGTATGACTATTGGTCAATTAATTGAATGTATTATGGGAAAAGCATGCGCAATAAATGGAACATTTGGAGATACAACAGCATATTGTAATGATAAACATGGTCATAAGATTTTTGGTGAAATGCTTGAAAAAAATGGATATAATTCACATGGTAACGAAATTCTATATAATGGTATGACAGGAGAACAACTTGAAAGTGAAATATTTATTGGTCCTACATATTATTTACGTTTGAAACATATGGTTAAAGATAAAATTAACTATAGAGCAAAAGGACCTAAAATGACTCTTACAAAACAACCGGTTAAAGGTAGGGCTAATGATGGTGGTCTTCGTATTGGTGAAATGGAACGTGATGGTGTTATTGGTCATGGAGCAGCTAAGTTTTTAAGTGAATCTATGCTTGAAAGAGGAGATCTTTACTATATGGCTGTATGTAATACATCTGGAACAATAGCATGTTATAATGAATCTCAAAATATATTCTTTAGTCCATTTGTTGACGGACCAATAAAATATGATGGTGAAATAGAAGAAGATTTGAAAATAAAAAATATTACAAAATTTGGACGTTCCTTCAGTATTGTCAAAGTTCCATATTCATTTAAACTTCTAATGCAAGAATTACAAAGTATGAATATTCAAATGCGAATTATAACTGAAGACAATATCGACCAATTAACAACTCTAGGATATAGTGACAAATGGAAAAATCTTTCAAAAGACGTTTATGAAGATAGTGGTTATGACCCTGAAAATATTGTTTATATTGGAAATACAGTTAATTATAAATTACGTCGCGGAGCTTATGAAAACAGAGATAAAAATAAAATTATACGTGAAGCTGTAGAGAAATCAGACGTTGCTGATACAGATGATGAAAGTAATATACAAGAAAGTCCTCCATATGCTCCCGATGATAGTCCTCCATGGGCACCACGCGGTAATACACCAGATGGGTTTTCACCATATGAACCTGGATCAAATGATAGTTCAGTATGGAGACCTCCTTCAACACCTGACTCATTTAAAAATGAAGATAGTATAGAATTTGGCATAGACGAACCAGATGAATCATCACTTAAATTTAAAGGACAAAACGCAGAAGAAATGTTCACTAAATATTACAAAAAAAAATATCCTGAAAGCACAACAGATGTAATTGATATGGCATATGATAAATTTCTTGAAGACGGACAAATTATTGACGCAAACAGCTTATTAATTCCTGATGATTTTGATAAAGAAGATAAATCAAATATAAAGAAAAAATTCATAAATAGAACTAACATTCCAGATTTAAGAACTTTAGATAATGACCCAGATGATGATGATAATGATAATGATGATGATAAAAAAAGTAATGATATAGACACCGATGATTTAGAAGGGGGGAAATTTACTCTTAAAAAAATATTGTAAATAAAATTGAAATAATATAAAAACTATACATCATATATAATAAAATGTCATCACAATTATCCAAAAATAATGTTGAATTTTCGAAAATATTTAAATCACGAGAAACACTTATAGAAATATTGTATTCTCTTGGTTATGATGTTAATGAATATAAAACTGTAAGTGAAAAACATTTACACTCTATGATTACAAATAAACAACTTGACATGTTATTTGAAAAAAATGACAAAAGTTCTAAATTGTATATTAATTCTTACCATACTTCCGGTAAAACTATTAAGAAAGATATAATTGATGGTATGAAAGACGATTTATTTTACTTAGAAAAAATGCTTGATAAAAAAGATACTCTTATGATTGTAGTAAATGAAGAACCTAATTCTACCATATTATCTACTCTTAAGCAAATATGGAGTAACGAAGGTATTTATATTACAGTAATTTCTCTTGCCAGATTACAATTCAATATTTTAAAACATACTCTTGTTCCACCACATAGAGTAATGTCAAAGGATGAAAAACAAGCAATATGTGTTAAATATAATATAAAAAATGACTCACAACTTCCTCAAATATCAAGATTTGATCCTGTAGCACAAATTATTGGATTAAGACCAGGTGAAATTTGTGAAATAATACGACCAAGTAAAACAGCTATAACATCAAAATATTATAGAGTTTGTTTAAATGAATAAATAAAAGATAATTACAATTAAAATCAATCTATATTATATAATGACAAGCGCACAAGAACAATATATAAAATTTAAGGAAGAAAAAAACCGTAATGAAACATACAAACAAAATAATAAAAATGAAAAGGAGTTTTTCAATCACCTTTATTTTTTTAATTGGTTTTTATTTATAATTTCCATCTTTTTAGGATATAAAGCGTATAAATTATATAAATCAGGACAACCTATATGGGACAGTATGAGTGAAATGTTTGGAACATTAACTTTTGGATTTTTAGGTAAAAAAGATACATTTAATACACAACCACCGAAATAAATATTATTCTAATATATATGTCTTCTAACATAAGTACTTTATTAGATAGATATAAGAAAAATACCTTGGATTATGATAAATTAAGCAAAGAAGAAAAGAGAATTGTTGAACTTCAGGGAAAAATGGAACATACACATCTTGAATACCAAAGAGAATCCTATGTTTATGCTGTATTAAATATTATAACCATAGTTACTGCTATTTCTGCTTACAAATATTTAACAAGTAAATAATTATATTTAAAATGTATACAATAATGTTTTAAATATATATATAATATAATGATAAGTGATACAGATAGAAATACCAAAAAATTGTTAAATGAATATAATAAAATAAATAGTCAGGATACAAGAACAAAAAACGCTTCTGATAAATCATTTACTAAGAATAATGTTTTAAATTCAACTGATTTAGAAAGGATGAACTATAATAGCAACGTATACGTGGGAAATGTTGATAAACCAGGAAAAAACATAACAGAATCTAAATATATTGGTTGTATGAATTCAGGAATTGATGAACGATTTAAAGTTGATTTAATGTATGATGAAATAGATAAGAATAATATTTTTAAAAGCTGTGAAGAATCTGCAAAATTATCAAAAAACCCTTTTTTTGCTGTTGGAACACAAGAAAATAAAAATTCAGGAGAACTAAATTATGCTTGTTATGTAGGTGATAAAGAAATGATTAAAGATTATTCTAATAATGGTGCATCTCTTATAAATCATGAAATTGCTACATATAATACTCAATTAATTAGATCAAATATGGGTTTGAACCCAGAAGATAGTATTAATAATGAAGGTGGTTATATGAAAATAGAAGATGGAACATTAAAAATATATAATTCATCAGGAACACTTATAGCAAGTGAACAGTCCGAATATAGTAAAACTGTTAATTTATATTCAGCAAATGACGATACTATGATAGAAGGTATTTCTACTTACATATCAGATAAAATATTTTTAGATAATGTAATTTCTGCTACTCCTACAAATTACATAAGAGATACATTTAATTCTATTTATACTGATAAAAAAAATTCTCATATTTTTCAAGAATATCTTACAGCTGATAAGAGTCACGAAGATATTAAAACAATATGTAATGATTTGGAAGATTGTATTGGATATCAATATATTAAAGATTCAAATAATGAAGCTGGATGGATTTTATTTAAAAAAGGTGAAGGTTTTGATGATTTGAAAAAAATACAAAACGTATCATCTATAAAACCCATACTTAAAACAGGACTATATATGAAACCAGAAAATATGATTCAAAGTGTATTATTAATAAATAATGATGGATCCGTTATATTATCTGTTGGTGGAAATGATATAGAATTAATGAAACCACCAAAGGGAGATAATAATCACTATATCAAAAACGACAAATTTTTACATGAAACACTTAAAGATTCTACGGGGAATCCTAAAAATTATATGACACATGGTGAGAGAATGAATGTTGGACAATTTATATCATCTACAAATGGATTATATAGAGCAAGATTTAATGAAAAAGGTATTTTTGTTCTTGAATCTACAACTACTGTCTGTCCCACTGATAATAGAAATAACAAAATTGCTCATATTGGAAACAGCGGTCAAAATTCTGACGCAATATATATGTTGAATAATTATCGTTACGAACAAAAACACCAAGTTCCAACAGAAAGTAATGATTCTAATTTATACAAAAAAATGGAAAATGTTAGTAAACTAAAATGTATAGATGAATGTAATCAAAGTGATACATGTAAGTCCATTTCATTTTACGAACCTAAAAATAAAAACAAACAACAACATAACTGTTTATTATATAATACAAGTGTTTTAACATTAAATAATTCAAAAAATGGAATATATATGGAAAAAAAAGATTTAACAAAAGAACAAATAGAAAAAAATATAAATAAAGCTGGATATATTAACACAGATGGGGAACTCTATACTTATTCTCCAGACCAAC
>VMHT01042979.1_pt1 | contig 21696 bp, 24 predicted proteins | sample 4693611 | NCBI WGS metagenome assembly VMHT01 (sample SAMN12280063, study PRJNA550983) | marine metagenome | isolation source: seawater sampled from same location over 5 years 0.02-0.2 micron viral filtrate | place: USA: collected off the coast of southern California halfway between the port... ...
TTTTTATCCCGATATCCCGCCATACTATTTTGACACAAATATATATTTGTGTCAAAATAGTATGGCGGGATATCGGGATAAAAATGACACCTCGGACCCAAAAAAGTTTCTAAATTTGACTTGATACAATTTATCATCTTAATCACAATCTACACATACAACAATAAGCGAAATGTCCTCCGCATACCAACTCGCACTATCCTACCCTCTACCGGACGAAGACCCTATGGAAAGCGACCTGGAACTCACGCCAACACCTAGGAAACCGCCTACCGAGTGGTGGGTGTGCGATGACCTACTTGAGATGCTGGGTAAGCAGGTTGAGGCAGTAAGGAAGCAGCGTAAGTACGACTGGGTAGAAGCACAAATAGACGGGGGAATTCATAGTCTCCGGATGGAAATAAAGATGGTCAAAGATATCTTAGATAAGAAAAATAGACCTTTCAACCCTCGTACTGTTAGATACAAATATGTCCGTAAAGCAGTAGAAAATCGTAGTCAGATTTGGTAAGCAAAATCCTAAAGTGTCATTATGACACTTTACAAAAAAATCCCTTATTAGATTAGATAACTTTTTTTTCTTAAAAGTAAGGAGCATTGATATCGGGACTAAAACGACACCTTGAGGTCAAAAAAGTTTCCGAATTTGACTTGATACAATTTATCAAGATAATCACAATCTACAATACAACAATAAGCAAAATGCCAAAGTCATACACTATCCGCTCTGCTACCGACAAGCAACTGGAACGTATCAGGAAGTTTCGGGATGGATGCCCTGACTTCGGACACCGCAACCTACCGGATGAGTGGACCGCCGATACACTCGCTGTGCGTAGCAAGGTGCTACTTGAATACATAGATGAATTCGCAGGCACAGAATTCTATGAGGATATCGCTTACACAAAGGGATGGAATGATAAGACGGATTTGAGTATCACAACTATCACCCGCCGAGCACAACCTCTCGTAGAATATGTCTTAGCAGACCGTGCTTGGTTAGGCACTGATGGTAGTTATAGCAACTGCTGGGCGGGACTAGATGCTGGTAAGGAATTCAAGTTTGTATATGTAGGTCTCATTCGCTTGCTCTGCTCAGTTAGGGGTATTCAGGATTTTCCTACAGCATCATATAGCGACTGGTTTGCCGATTATGACCCTACACAAACCGGTTTCTTCGGTATCAACGGATGTGATGGGGATAAGAAATGTCATACAGTACCAAATCCCGTAGGACGTAAGCAACCCGATGGACACCGGGTAGCACCGGTAGTCCAAGCTAAAAAGGCAGTAGAAATGACATCAGATAGTATCATTAAACATATCACTGATAGTATGAATAACGTAGAGGCGGAAGCACTAGTTAGGAAACTTATGAGTGAGTTTGGTATCAAAGAGCAGGTTGATACTAATGAAGAGCAAAAAGAAGTATTCACTTGCCCTGAAGATTATGATGAATGTGATTTACCCGATGGTAGAACAATTTGGGAGCACAACGATACCGGAGATATAGTATTTCCTTGTGCGGATGTATCAAAAGCGAAATTGTTTATATACTCCAATGAAGATTTCACGGAAATAAAACCAAAAGAAGAAACCGAAGAAATTGAATATCCTGATAGAGACTGGAGATGTATGTTTGAATTAGGTGCTTACAATATGATGCGTGGTGAGATGGATGCTGATTACAAAAACTGCTGGAAAGCAATATTATCAAAACAAGTAAAGACATATAAGGAGTGGATGGACTTAGAATTGTAAAGTGTCATTATGACACTTTAGATTAAATTTTAGTTTAGATTATTTTTTTTCTGTTAACATTAGATGTCTATAATCTGTTATTCTATTTTCAATATCACTTATACCAGGTCTCTGATAAACTTGTAAAGGTCTAATCAATAACCACTTATCTCTTTCCTGTAAAGGAAACCACGATACATCTAAAGCATAATCTTTATTACCTGTCTGAACTAACTTTTGTAAAGCAGGTTGCCAAGTATTAATCAAAGTATCATAATAATGTTGTCTAACTATATATGCTGTTGTAGTGAAACACTTATGAATTCTATAAGCATCATCTGAATATTCAGTATAAGGAGAAAACATATTACCACCTAGTAATAATACATCCCAATCATCATTTTTTAGATTATCTATTTTTTCTAACATTTTGTAGTGGTCTTTGAATACTACATCATCTTCACAAATCAATATGTAAGGATAGTTCTTATCCTTCGCTTCTTGTAATACAGATAAATGAGACATACCGCAACCTATGATACCATCTTTCGTTTTGAAAGCATTGTATCTCTTAGGTTCTGAAATACCTATACCTTTCAATTGGTCTTTACATAGTATGTCTCTGTCAGGTCTACACCTTAAATTTATATATCTATGATATTCATTCAAATTCATTTTGTTAATATTGATATAAAAAAAAATAGACTATAAATTAAAAATGCCAAAAGATATTATACACATCAAACCTATTGATGTTGTTAGAGATGATTTAGAAAAAGCAACAATAGAAATAGGTAGTTTGATACAGGATATCAAACTAATGAAACTAACTATTGATGAAATGAAAAGAGATATAAAAAAAATTAATGTAAAACTGAAAGCGAAAGAGAGTATTGAAAATGATAATGTTAAACAGAGTTCAGGATGGTGGTGGTAAGTCCATCTTAGGGTCTACAAGATAGATAGTTCCGTAAGGATGATTACTTACAGGAGTTCCTGTCTCATTACAATTCCAAACACCTTCCCAACCCGGTAGAGTATGACGAGGATTTTGATACTTTAGGTTCTTATTCTGTCTCGGTTTGTCTCCTAAAATTTCTGCTGTTTCAACATAAATATCCCATCTACCTTTTAGATTATGCTTCTTACGAAGTTTGTTCCAACTATGCTTACTAATCTTATGCTTTGATAACTCCTGATAATTACCAGGGTTCATTAGGTTTCCAATTCCCTCCAGTATCTTTTCATATTCAGCAGGGTCTGTAACAATCTTTACAATCGGTTCGCTACCTGTGAATGCCGGTGTAGGTGTTAGCGGTGCTACCGGTGCTGGAGCTACGGGTGCTGGTGGTGTTGGTGTTGGTGAAGCAGCGGGACTAGGAGCAGGAGTAGATACATCCGAAGCGTTTATGAAATTCGGTAGAGTACTGGGTGCTTCATTAACATCAGGTGCGTAATCAAAACTATCATCATATCCATCAAGATTTACATTACATAGTGAATATACAATTAAGTGTTCAGGATTATGACCTACGAATTTCTGATGTCGCAGGTCGTGTCCATCCTTATGATACGAATATGTCCCTGCTAATATCGCTGCCTGTGAGTAAAGACGTATCACGATATCTGTATCAATAGTATCAAAGACAAGTTCCTTAAACTTATCCTTGAATTTGTAAACATTATTGAATTCATCTCTTTCTTCAGAAACTATCTTAGAGAATTCAAATAGGTTATCAGCGAAACCCTTTTTGAATAATACTGATTTTTCCTCAATATCAATCCCGTAAAACATATGAATAAATAATTGTAGAGTTCCTACTGTATATTTTGTACAATGATTACCGCAGATATTGATAATAATTCTCATAAGGATTGTGAAACCCGTTACCTGCTGTTTTCTATCTTCAATATCATCTGGATTTTCAACCTTGTTAACTGCTAATTTTTCTCTGTTTTGAACTATGTATTTAATCATACGACCCCTACTATGAGGTTTCTGTAGAGGTTCTAAACCTACCCTTTTAAGGGCGTCTATCATCTCTTGAAGGATACCATCGGGTAGGTCTCGGAGTACTTTAGTGAATTGCTTTGCTGGAAGAGAAGGATTTGCCATTTTTATTTGTATATTATGTGATTACAAAAAATATATATTCTATCAAATTTAAAAAGATTTTTAACACTAATTAACATTAGATTGTATTTTTTAAATATCCTCCGCTAAAGTGTCGGTTTTATTGACTTACTAAAGTGTCATAATGACACTTTACCCTTTCAGGGTAAAGTCTTGTGAAACCCGGAGGGTTTCTTAACACTTTGCTTAAATAAAGGTGGTGAGATTTCATATTTAGGAATGTCTTTACCAATCATTAACTTGACAGCGATTTGACTATCAGGAACAAAATATACTAACTTGTTTCTTCTTTCAGATATCGGATGAATACCTTTCGGTAGTTCTTTCAGATTATCTAAAAATGTTATACCATCTCTGTGTTTAAATTTCTTGATATCTCCCGGCGTTTTCTTTATCATATCAAAATCATCATCACAGATAATTACATTTTTCATATTGTGTTTTATAATCCTGTTTAATGCTTCTTCGTGAGTAAAGCAATGAGACCAATTTGAAGTATAATATTTCTTACGTTTTTCACTATCTTCTAATTTATTGATAAAGAATACAGATATCTTGTTTTCACTAGGTAAGATGGGTCTGAGTAGTTCAGGGTCTAACTCCATCTTACAATTTTTTAACTCACCTCTAAGATAGCATACTAATGATATCCTTGTATATCTATTGTTTAATCCAACTATTCCGATATCTAAATTATCATTGTAGATTTGAGGTAATTTATCATTGATTAATTTATCTTCTTCTGTTTCATACATAGCAGTATTTCCGTGATATTCGTGAACATCAGCACATAGATGGTCTCCTGCTCTCATATCAATAGCTACCCTGTATTTAGGGATAACAAAATATCCTCCGTGATATGCTCCGTATTCTAAAACAGATAGATTACCAAATCCGTAATCTCCTGCGTCCTTATGAACCCCTGTCCTAAAATTTCTATTGATTGTAATAGTTGAAAAAGGTGTATCTTCTACTAACATCTTAGGTTGTATCTTACCCTGTTTCATTTGTTTCTTATACCAATCAGGATGTAGATTTTTATAACTATTTGATATTTTCCTTATGAAAGGTACTCCATCCTCTACTTTCAGAAAATGCTGTCTGCTATACATTGATAATCTACAGGGTAAATTATACTTGTATTGTGTGCTTTCACTCCAATATCCAACTATATTACTCATTATTTCATTTGTTATTTTTACAGTACTCTTGTTTCCTTTCGGTGTATAGTGTTCTGCTGTCCAACCACCAGGTTTATTTAACTTAATGATAGGTCGCTTTTTCCAATATGTGCTGTTCGGGTCTATCGGACCTGCTGAAGCACCCCTGCTATGAGAAGGTTTCGCTAAATTTTTAAACGCTAAGAATGCTACTTCACATTCATTAGCATCTGATATACCTTTTCTAAACTTGAATAAAATACTACCATCTTCTCTATAACAATCACAATCCTCTGTAATCAAAGTATCATAATAACTATCATCAATATAAATACCTTTCATTTCATCTAACTCTTCATCAGTATATTGAGGTGTTAAGTTTAACTCAATCATTTATAAAAATATAGATACTAATTTAAAATGATAAATATTAAATAATTTTCACTAATAAATTAAAACCTATGGGAAAAGCAAGGGATGGTAGCAACTGCTATACTCGTCAGAATAAGGCGGGAGGCAAATATATTACTTGTGAGGGACAACAGAAGGCGAATAGAAAATTACAGAGAGAAATTAGTAAATTACACGGCAGAACAAGGAAAGCAGTAACTAAAGATGAATTTAATGAAGCGAGAGCAGGATTACAACAAACATTAAGTAATGCTGATGTAGCGGAGAGACCAGGTGTAGTAGGTATGACTACAAATTGGAATAGAAGTGATACTGTTAGGGGTCAATCAAGGAGAGCAGCAAAAGCAAGGAGACTAACAACAAGACCACCAGGTAGGATAGAAACAGGTAGTTTAAATCCAGGTAGTGTTATCACAGATTTTGATACATCACAATTTGTATCTGAAGCACCAGGAGTAGTAGGTATGACTACAAATATGACAGGACTTGAATTAGCAACATATGATGCTCTAATGGGACTAGGCGAAGACGCTAAATCAGGGATACTTGCGGCGATAGAACAAAGGCAAAGAGAAGAAAAAAATTGGTATATTTTACCAATCACTTATTTACTCGGTGAATTATACAAAAAAGGAATGAGAGACTTAAGAGACACACCTTTAGAGGGAGAGAGCAGATTTGGGACAGGTTCAACAAATGACCCTGGGTGGTCAGTAGTTTATAAATTAGCAGGTAATAAGATGTATAATATAAGGAGAGTAAGTCTCACATCTCTCCGTTGGCAGATAAGAACCGATTTTATTGACCCTACTGAATTAGAAGACGTATATTATGAGATTGATGATATTTGGAATGAACCAACTGATAGAGTTAATGAATTTTTGGCGGAGATAGGAGGGGCAGAACCTGCCAATGATGGAAGTATTGATGTATCAGGTATACCTCATTTAAGAGATTTAAATTTGAATACAGAGAGATGGGCAGCAGCATTAGGATATACAGGAGAGTGGAGTGATAATTGGAAAGCAGGATGGAAGAACGTTTCTTGGGCGAAGGATGGTGAAGAATTATTGAGTAGTTTAGCACGAAAAGCAAATAAAGAATATCTTGATGATAATGAACCCAAATTCAGAGCAATGAAGATAAAAGAATTAAAGGAACAAATCCCCTCATATAATAGGCGAGGATTAAAAAAAAAACAAGATTATATTGATTATCTGTTAGGTAGAATACCTTATCCAAATGATGGGGCATCCTTCAGCGATTTTGTTACAGACCCTGGGAGATACTGAAATTATTAAAAGTGTCATAATGACACTTTTGATTTTTAACTTCGTTTAAATTTAAAAAATAAAATATAAATTAAGTCAAAGATGGAACTACAAGATTTAACTAAACCCTTTACAATCCATATGACACATAGCAGAAAAGAACTACTTGATATTATCAGAGTATTTAAATTACCGATAACAAACAAGAATGATAAAAATAAGAAACAATTACAGGAGGCGATTATTGAAGTAGTCCGATTTTTAGATAATGTTTGTAGTGAACAAGAATATTTTTTCATCAATAGTAAAGAAGAACTTATTGAATATTTAGTGAAACAAAATCCTGCGAAAACTTTAACAATCAAAGAAAAACAGGATGTTATGATGATAGCAAAGAAATTGATAGCATATGCTCGTAATAATTACTTTTTATTACCAAGTGGTTATATGGATACAATTGAAGTATATAAAGATACTACTTATATAGCAAAATTTCCTGAAATACCTTCCGTTAGAAAAGCAGTAGATTTAATCAATAAAGACCCTAAAATTAGAGAAAAGATTGAGATGGTTATTCCAAGAAGGATTAAGAAACAATTAGAAAAACGTAAACAGGTTAAGCAACTTCATACTCCACTTTATATCAAAAGAGGAGAATTCATTTTGTCGTTTGATTAGGTAAAGTATTTAAAAAATAAGTTTATAGAGAAGGTAATGAATAATATGCCTGACGTAGCGACTTGTAAATATGATGAAGATTACCTAGTTTACTCAACAGGACACGTATATAATAGTAAAAATGAAGAGATAAAACCCTATCATAATAATGGTAGCAGTTCTCCTTATTTATTTTATACATTTAAGGGAGAAAAAATTAATAATAAATATAAACAAAAGAAAGTATATATTCATAGATTAGTAGCAGAACACTTTTTAGAAAATCCTGATAATTTATCTGATGTTCACCATATAGATAATAATCCGCATAATAATGATGTATCTAATTTACAATGGTTATCACACGCTGATAACTGTGCTAAGAAACCTCTACCTATTCCATCCGAAGTTATTAAACAAAGACCTGATGCTTATGTCAGATTTGATAAAACAGCAAATAGATGGTTATTCAGAATTGATAAACCTAAACATATGAAAGATAATGACTGGATACTACCTAAACCATATTTTTCACGAAGATATTTAACAAAGGAGCAAGCAATAAACGCTCGTAATTATTATTTAGCAGTAGCGTAAACTTTAGCAGCGGTAGAGGGGTCGTGTCCCCGCCACATAGCATATTGTATCTTTTCTTGAGTTGTCCCTGTATCCCAAATTTCTGAAATCAGTAATTTAGTAATATCAGTAGCACTCGCATTAACCTTATGTTTTTTCAATAATCTCTTTATCCAAAGAGATAAATTATTTCGCTGTTTTGCCTGTATTTTTTCTATTGTCATACCTTCTTCATAGGTTCCATCTTTACTTCCGTTAAAGAATATGAAATCACTAGGTCCGACATTCTCTAAATGTAATCTTAATGCTTCTAATAAATCTTCATCTGTTATCGGTATCTCTCGGGTCCCGTATTTACGATTTGTTTTGTATCCGTAGAAAGCAAATGTTTTACCATCAATCAGAAAATTTCTTACTCCTTTATCCTCTATTTTATCATAATCTTCTTGTGTAATATTCTCTAAGGTAGCAGTCTCTAATCTGAAAGGATATTTAGCAATAATCTGAAACAAAGCATTTGTTCTATTATTTGTTTTCGTTTTACTCATTTCCTTTAAGTCAGATAATATTGTATTTAATTGTTCTCTATTGATTTTAGTTTCTTTCACAGGATTTTTTCGTTGTAAATCTGCTCTTCTAACTTGTAATTCAGTTTCTAAATTTCCGTAGGTTCCTGCTTGTTGTAATCCAAACATATCATTTGCTACTAATAATGAATTTGTATAAGATAGCATAGTTGATAATCCTAATTTTTTACCATCAATAGGCGATTGTAAACAAGCAAAGGTATGTTGTACATCATTAACCATATGTTCAATTTGCGTAATATCTTCGGGTTCTTCATCATAACATCTAATATATAATCTTTTGATATTATTACTGATAACTTCTAAACTACTATCTTTACGCTTTCCATTGTTTTTTTCAGTTAAGAGTGAATTAAATTGTTCCATCTATTGTTTAATTAATAAATAAAAAATAAAATCAAATTTATAAAAGTTTATTTTACTAAAGTGTCATTATGACACTTTTGAAATTATACAACAATCTGAATAGCATTTCCTGAAATAACTAGGCGACGGAGATGACCGCACCAAACATTCCAGAGTTTATTGAATTCAGGTGCCGCTGCTTCCTGATACTCAACCTGTAATTGAAAGTCCTTACCTCTTGTATCATAAACACCATCCTGTAAACTGAGAGCACGACCGATAACAAAATTCTTTCTGAACGCTAACATACTATGAGGTTTGATACCACCCATCACTAATGCCTTTTCTAACTCAATCAGCGGTTGCTGGTCAATACTAAATTTATCTGAAATCTTGCTACATTTTACCTTACGAGAAGGATTGAGTTTACCATCATAAAATAACTGATACTGAGTAATGTTATCGGTGATACCTACAAGACCAGCACGAACACATCTGTTTTGATGAACAACACTTTCAGTATCCCTATCGTAATCTTCAACCGGGGTATTGTGTCCCCTCATAATATCTTTTTGTGTATATACCGACGCATCCGTAGGTATCGCTAATACACATTTCGCCCTTGCTTGGGTTAGAGGGACCCTTAACGTAGTGAGTTTTTCAGAAGCAATCTGTGAAGTCTTGTAATTAGTGTAAGATAAGAAATCATAATTCATAGCACCACCTTCTTTCATCATAGATGCTAACTTAGATGTATAACCAGCGGGCATCGTAACCTGCTGAACTATAAATTCACAATTCGTAACCTCATATGAAGGTTTCCAATTTGCTGATGTAGTTGATGCTATGCTATCATCAATCACTACTGTATTGACATCAATAGTAGAACTTGGGTCAAAATTCTGTGCCAGAGTAATATAAGCACAATTTTTACTACCTTCAACATATTGAATATTTGTTATAGTCCCGTAAGCAGTATTAGAAGCAGATGAAATAACTGCTTCTGCGTTTACATCATAGAATTTTATACGCTGACCTTTACAAAAAGGTATTTGAGCAGCACCGGTATCAGCGTTGATACCCATTACATTATCTCGTCTAACATAGAAAACATTAAACGAAGATGCCCCGTTTGCTGTTCCAGCAGCAGGATACTGCGGATTGAGGTTAGGGTCTGCTGGTCCTGCGGTTCCGTCAGAAGTTCCGGATGCCGATAAGAATACTGGATTTGCGAGTAATTTACGCTTCTCTGCTACATTATCAAGAGTTCTAATACAATTCTTTGCTTCTTCAAGGATTATCTCTACGATTAAACCCTCGGTTAGACCAACAGGGAAAATCTTATCATTTGAGAAGATACCGGTGTTTAGCGGTAGTAAACATTTTGCTTTCTTGAAACCCGGTTCAGCAGTAGTAGTAGTAGTTCGTTCTGCCGCAGGAGCATCAAAGTAAGGATTATTAGAGAGATTATTTGCTGTATCAGTATTTAGACCTGTGGTAGACCTGTGCTTATCATCATAATATACACATCCTTCGGTAAGAGAACGCTTCTGTTTAATGCTATCATTGATTTCATAATCATACTTGACTGCCGCTAAAACATTGTAATTTTGGTACTCCTCAAGTAAAACCCGCCCAGAACCGCCAGAATACACCCTCACGTCCCGACATAAAACCTGTGCCCCTAGTTGACCATCAAGTTGTAGAAACGCCTTAGCAGTAGCAGGGTTTGAAAGTAATACATCAAACTTCAAATAACTCTCCTTAGGTTGGAAAAAGTTTACCGAAGCAGGGATATGAAACTCAATCTTCTGACCCGGTGAATAATCAAGTCCGTGTTCTGCTGGGACAGATATTTTAGTCTGCCCGATAGGTATTTTATCTTCTGCTGTCCAAAAATTTGCCATCTTTATTTTATAATATAAAGATTATTTTTATTCATTAACAAAAATTAAAAAAGTATAAATTAACAAAGTGTCATTATGACACTTTAGCGAAGCATACCTGTGGTTTAGGCAATATGCTCTAAAGGATTATGAGACATATTACCTACAAATCCTAAACCTGTGAATGCTTCTGTTGTTGGTGGTGCCGATAACTTAGGTGCTTTACTTGCGTCAGGGTTACCATCCGCACCAATACCAACATTTTTATCATCTTCTTTTTCATCTTTGTAATCACCTATAATACCTGTGATTGCTCCTGCTAAATTTAGTGCTGCTGCTATCGGGACTGCTAATCCTCCTGTTGCTGCGGATAATACATCTGCTGCTGCTCCTGCTTCATTTATGATTTCACTTGCTTTATCTACACCGCTCATAGCTACACGCTGTCCTTGGTCATTTACCCTTGTAAACGCTGATTTACCACCGCTTTCAATAAGACTATCTATCTGTGCCCCTGCTGCTTCAAGACCTCCTGCCGCACCAAATGCCTTAGCACCGACAAATCCTAATGCTTCACCACCACCGAACTTAACAATACCTTTCTGAACGATACCTTCTAAACCACCTAGTCCTTCACCACCACCAAGAGTAGATTTTACAAGTCCTTCTGCTTCACCACCTGCTTGATTTAATCCGCTAACAAAACCTTTACCAGCACCTAATGTCCCACTTGCTACCGAACGAAGAATACCAGCACCCTGTTGCTCTCCTCTCATAGCAGCACCGCTTTCAGCAAGAAAATCTGCTCCTGTAAGTCCCTGTCTCGCCGCAGTAAAACCTGTCCGAGTATTTGTATATGCTTCACCTGCTCCTGCTACTGCTGATGATACACCGCCGTAAAGACCTGAACCAACTTGATATAAACTATGTAATTCACCTAAGTTTTCTCCACCTTCAATAAAATTTTCTTGTTTATCTTTTGATTGTGCGTCTCTAATTTTAGTATTAAATTTATCTTTTTCAATACCGAAAGCATTTGCTTGATTTTGTGCTTCAAGTGCTATCTGTCCGTGTAAAGAGTTTGCCTCCATCACCGCATTGCTGATGCCGTACATATCTGCCATATTGTTTTTATAATATTATAAATTTATTTTTTTTCTTCTGATAATTCTAAATCTTCTTCGTCATCAAGAGTAGGGACTTCACCTAAAATATTTGGACCTTCTGCTATCAATTCTTCAAAACATCTATATGCTTTTGGTGGATTACTCTGAAAATCCATATGAAGAAAACAATACTTTTCAGGTGTTGCTTTTTTATATATTTTTAACCAGTTATCTGCTCCACCGAATACATCCCCGTATTCTTCTGCCATCTTACCTAGTTCTTTCTGATTAGGAAAAGGACTACCTACTAATACATTTGTAGCATTCTGTCTAATGATAGGACTACAACTTCTGAAATTTTGACTACTGATAATTAATAATCTAATATTGAAATGCCTGAAACGTGATGCTAAATGATTTATCCTTGCTTCTCTACGGATTGAACCTAAACAATCATCAAGAATGACCGCTATATCAGGTTGGTCTTCTTTCTCATAACTTTTCTGTTGATTTACAATACCATCAATAATACCATCTGAATAACTATCGTGAGTATCAAATGCTTTCTTTAAAAATCTACTTGTGATATCATTAGCAATTGTATTTGAAATTATAGTAGTCGTATGGAAACGCTCCTGAGCATCGTAAAAACCCATCTCACTATCACCTAACAAAAGATTACTGATAATCGTAGATTTACCTGTGCGAACCGGGGATATCATCAAGAGACACGCCCCTCCACCAGGTCCCGCAATCTGAGGGAGATGCGGATGTATCTGAGGGTGTCCGTCATCTCCGCTATCTTCAAGTGGAACCACAGGCATAATTCTTGGCACACTCCCGACTTTTCCTGTTTCATAGATTTTTGCTTCTGATTTCTTGTCTGAACCGGCATCCTTCTTTTTATTCATTATATAGATAATAATTTTTTTAATTTAAATGATAAAAAATTTAATCTATGAAAATATCAAAAATGTATCGGATAGCAATACCATCATACAACAGGGTTGAACAATTAGGTCAGAAAACATTAAAGACATTAGAATTTCACAATATTGATAAATCTATTATTGATATTTTTGTTGCTGATAAAAAACAATATGATTTATACAAAAGTAGATATCCTGATTATAATATTATTATCGGTGAAAAGGGTATTAGACAGATTAGGGAGTTTATCTTTCTTAAACACTATAATGAAGGAGATAAAGTTATATCATTTGATGATGATATTGAATTGATTAAAATGATAAATCCGAGAGGATGGGAACCAGTATGTTTCACTAATGATGAATTAGATTTGAAGAAAGAGTTTGATAAGGGATTTGAAGAATGTGAAAAATCGGGTAGACATATGTGGGGAGTATATCCTGTTGATAATTGTTTGTTTATGAAGAATAATATTTCATATGATTATAAATTTATTATAGGTCATCTATTCGGTGTGATTATCAAAAAAGAACTATGTAGTCATACACCTGATATCGGAGCAAGAGATGATTATGAAAGAAGTATTAAACATTATTTAGCAGATGGTGGAGTTGTTAGATTAAATTATCTATGTTGTAAAACTAAATATATTGCTGAGGGCGGTATCGGTATTGATAGACAGGGAGATGAAACATTAAAATTATTAGTTGATACATACCCTGGATTAGTAAGTATCAAAATGAAGAAAGCAGGTCCCAATCCTTTGTTAAAAGACAAAAGATGTGATATATTATATTAAAAATAGTAAGCAAAGCAATGGGTATAACCCTAAAGTGTCATTATGACACTTTAGAAATTAAAGGCGGTTGCCCAAGGGTCATTAACTCTAAGTTGTGAATTGATATCATTGAATACTTTATTCTCGTGTTTTTGTGCTGCCTGTGTTTTTCTCTTTTCTTCCTTTCGTTTCTTTCGCATCGTATCATATCTCTCAACTCCTTGAAATATCATTTCTTGTATTTGTGATTGTGATAATCCGTTATTGATAGGGTGCTGTCTATTGTAATCTTCATTCATTTTCTTTTGTTTGTATGCTACTTCTGATGCTGGTGGTTCATATACAGGTTCAGGTGCTTGTGCTTGTTTCTTATTCGCCGCTCGTTTTGCTCTACCTTTTGCTAACGCTGCCTTCTGTTTTTCAGATAATTGACGTTTCTTTTTAACAGGTTCTATCTTAGGGACAATTGGTTCCTCAAGACTAGGTTGGGGGTCAATACTGACTTTCCTAGGCGGTGCTTTCTTAGGTTTGAATATATCCTCTTTTTTTAATTTTTCCTTTTTTTGAGGTGGGGGAGGTAGAGGTTCTACTTCCTCCTCAACACCTTGTTCTTCTAACTGCTGAAACTCTACGCTATCATCAATATCATCAGGATATTCTCTCACTTCAATATCATCTACTTCTTTTTCAGGCATTTGAATATCAGGCATATATGACATCTTTATTTACCTATTCATATTAATTTTTCCTAAGAAATTTTAAAAATCTTTGTGTCATATTAATCTTAAAGGTCATCCTCAAAATCCTCAAGTTCCCCTGTGTATTTCCATAAATCACTTTTGTCTACAGTATCATCTTCATTATCAGGGTCTGCTATCGCTGCTACTTTTCGTCTATGATATTCTTGTACTACAGGGTCCCATTTGATAAACATTCTATTCTTAATTTTCGCTTCACCTATTGCGTCTAAAAATTCATCATATACCATCCCATCTTGATATGAATATTGTACTCCTTCGTAGCGAAAGTCAATATATTCATCGGGGTCTTCTTCTTCTTCTGAAGTAGTATCCGGTTCCGGTTCTTCGTCTTCTGTATCATCATCAGTATCTACTTCAGTATCTACTTCAGTATCTACTTGAGGTCTCGGATTGACAGGGGTAGCGGGTTCTCTTGTAGGTTTTGATATATTGATACCAGCATCCCTTAGATTTTCCCACGCTTGTAATCTTGCCCGAATTCCCCTAGATGTATCACCCACTAAATCAAGTAATGTATCTACTTCTTCTTCGGTAAGTGAGAAATCATCTTCTTCTTCCTTGGATTTTTCCCTTCTTATTGGTTTCTTTCTAGGAGGTTGTTTATAAATACCCATTTGGTAATCATCTACATCTTTTTCGTGTTGAAGTTTGAATTCATCATTGATAAATTCAATATCAATGAAATCTACATCAAACCTACCTACATAATTACCCCTCATATCGTAAATATCATCAGGGTCATCAGCGAAAACTTGATACAAAACACCCTCGTATGATAATAAATCTACTCCCTCTATTTCTTCATCTGTATCTGTATCGGTATCTTCTGCTCTTTCTTTTGCTTCTTTATCCGCTATCGCTTGTTGATATTGTCTTTCTTCTTCTTCTTCTGCTTTTATTCTTAATGCTTCATCAACTTTAGGTTTAGTTTTGATATATAATTCTTTTATTCCTACAAGCGTTAAATTATCAATATTTACACTAGGTAATTGTTCTCTTAAATATGATTTGATTTCAGGTAAAGGTGGTAAATCTTTGTATTGAGGTGCGAATAATTGTTCATTTTCTTCTGCTTTCTCCTTCATATATAATAATTTTAGTTCTCTTAGAGGTATACCTGCCCAAGTTGTGCGAGGTAATCTAGTTAATAGAAATAACCTCATATCTTCTGCTGGTGGTAAATTTTTATAGATAACTTCTTGTTCTGCTGATAACTTACCTGATATAGCACCCATCAACTCTACTTCTTGTCCCGATACCTGAGGTGCTGGTGGTTTAGTTTCACTACTAAATCCTTGTATTTGAATACCTGTTTCTGCCTTTCTTTCTTCTGCTTTTCTCAAACCTTTCAGAGTAGTTGGTGCTCTACCCTTTGGTTTTTTCTTGCCCGTAACAGCATATCCTAAATTACTCAAATCTTCACGTAATGCTTTTACCCCTCTCTTCTTCTTTTTACCATCTACAACTTCCGTAACCTTAATCGGTACTTTATTTTCTTTGATAAACTTTGCTATATCTTCTCTCCCAGCATTAATATCAATAGTCGGTTTACTTGACATTTATTAATACTGATTATTTTTTTTTAGACTTAGTTTTTGATTTTTTTACTTTATCTGCTAAATCTTTATCTGCTTTACCCCAAGTTCCGGGTTGTTTCATAACAAATGAGTAGATACGTGCTTGACCCCACTGAGTAGCGGACATCTTACCTTTCAGCGATGCTCCACCTACTTTCTTACCTGATTTACTCCTTACGCTCTGAGGATTAGATTTATGTGCCCCTCTGCCCCGAGACATAACTTGATTTAAGATAGATACAGATATCCCTGTAAGTTTACTTATCTCAGCGATACTATGTCCTTCATCTGCTTTGAAACCATATTTCTTATTGAATTTCTGTTTATTTGTTGGCATTTTGTTATTAAACAGATTAAAATAAAAAATATAATAAAATAAAATGAGTGATAATAAACCTTTATACAAACCTTTTAAGAGTAAAAAGAAAGGTAAAAAATTTTCAGTGTATGTTAAGTCTGCGTCAGGAGGTAAGAAACTAATACACTTTGGAGCAGCGGGGATGGATGATTTCCGTTCAGGCACAGCAACAGCAGAGCAGAGAAAAAGTTATTTAGCAAGAGCAAAAGGTATCCGAAAGAAAGATGGTAGTTTAGCGTATAAGGATAAAAATAGTCCTAACTACTGGGCGGTGAAGTATCTTTGGAAAGGGTAGGTTCGGGTTCTAACTCACTGATAATCATACTATCTTTTCTCTGTAATTTAGGTGTAGGTAATATAGGTTCCTCTTGATTTTTTAATATTTCATCTTCTTTATCTAATATTCGTTCTTCTTTCTTATTCATTTTCTTTAATTTTTCATTTTGTTTTTTTGCTTGGTCTTTTAAACCTTTCATCTCTTCTTCACTAGGTGGTCTTCTTTCACAAGAAAATATATAACATAAGTTCATACGACAATGACATTTACTTTGCCATATCACTAATAGCAACGACCCTATAGCACCCGCTATCATAACGAAAGCACCTGCTAACTGGTCTACACTCATAGGTTCAACATCAATTAAGGGTTCATCTTGAGCAATGCTTTCAGACATTATTATTACTATAAATTTGATATTATTTTTATTGTATAATTTATTTATTATGATTGTTGTTGGAGGTTGTAGATATCCTAAAAATTATCAGTCAATTGCTTACCCTTTGTATCAGTCTCCGCACGGGGGTATCTGGAGACAGATACCTAAATATTATCAAGATTATGATGAAGAGATAAAAAAACAGCAAAAATATAGACAACAACAACAAAAAGAAAAGACAGATAAGGAGCAAGCGAAGCAGCAAGAGAATTTCTTTAAAAGATTTTTCGGTGGTTTCTTTGGGTTTGATAGCGAAGAACCTGAAACATTAGAACCTGATTATCCCTTTAATGTATTCGGATTAAAAAAATCTGCCAGTAATGAAGATATGAAAAAAGCATATCGTAAATCAATATTGAAAAATCACCCCGATAAGGGTGGTAGCAGTGAAGCGTTTAGAAGAATACAAGAAGCGTGGGAGTATTTTAAAAGTAAAGTGTCGTAAACACCTCCGGTGTTTACCAGATTTTACGCCAGAGGCGTAAAGTGTCATAATGACACTTTCGGTTTAAAAATACATTTAAATTTGATTTAATTTTTATAAAACTAATTTAGCTATGAGTAGATTGAATAAAGAATATCCTGTTTGGGATAAGTTAAAAATGTATATGAAAGAGGACCCTGATATCACTGAAGACCAAATCAAGAGTTATATGAGAAAGGTTAAGCGAAATCCGTTTATCAGATGTCATTTAGAATTATTACAAATACAACAAAATAGTTTAGATAGAAGTTCTGAGACAATATTTCAATTGAGAAGTGAATTGAGACGTATTGAAAGTTGTAAATTAACACAAGTAATTAGAGAAAATCAAGAATTAAAATCAGAGATAAAAGTAATGAAACAAGATATACAAATGCTCAAAGATAAATTAAAGATTAATACTTAGGTTTGTAAGGTTTAGGTTTAGGTTTTCCAGGTTTAGGTTTTTTAGGTTTCTTAACACCCTTTTTGTAATCAGTACCGAATGCTTCTTTCGGTCTAACTCTATTAAAATTTTCTACCCTTGTAGGGACATTATGTTGATTTCTATTTTTTCCGTATAGACAATTCGGGCACGGGTCTATCTCTAATGGTTTCATATTCTGAACATTCTTTTTTTTCTGAGGCATTTTTTAATTTAATGAATGAAATAAAAATAAATTATATTATATAAAAAGATGAGTTTAATTATCGCAAATAGCACACAGGACGGATACAACCGAAGTGAAGGTGGTATCAATACACGAACTAAACTAGGTATAGAACAACCTTCTCAATTTCAAAATCATTTCACAAGTCCTATCAAAATACCACCGAATGCTGAGATAGCAGTAGAAAGCGTTAAGATAAGGCGTGATGCTTTGATTGATGTAGAAGCAGAGACTATGATGTATCATTATTTTGGTCATTTACAGAATATAAACGATGGAATTGATTTCAAGGATAAAAGAGTAGAGATGCCTGTGCCTATCAAACCGAGACCTGGAACTTATACTGTAGATGAATGGTTAAAAGAGGTAGAAGATAGATTAGATGAAGCATACGGAAATCCTGAGATTTTTGGTTTTTACGGAGTTAGTGCGAATACAAATGCCTCAGGAGAACCTATCACTATCTCAATTGATAGTTTACAGAGGGGCAGCGTAGCACTGAGCGACAGGGTAACAAATAGCGGTGAAATGTTATCTCCTTATTGGGTTGCTCCTTACCAGTTATCTGATGGATATAGTCAACCTGCTAATTGGACTGCTACTCATTCTATCGCTGGTTCAGCACATAAAGTATTTACAAGACACGCTGCTAACAATGCTTCGGATGATACAATATTGAAAAAGTTAGATAGACGAGAATGTAGTGTTATCGGGCACGGGCATCCTATGGGTCTCTGCCTAGGTAAATTTCTTGTTGCTGTAGACAATGCTTCATCAGGCGGATGGCGTGTAGGTTTATCTCGCCCTCAGATGGAATATGTTAGAGATACTACTAAACCTGCTGGTAGAGGTAGGGCAAATCTCTTACCGGGAACTCGTCATCCCGAAGGAGGATTTGATGGAGATACCCCTATGTCTACTCATTACCGAATGACTAATCAAGCAACAGGAAGATATCAAAAGGATTACTATGATTATATGGTTCAATCTGATGGAGAATACATTTCAGTATTTCAGTTATCTTATGATAATGAAGTTCAGTCAAATATGTTAATTCAGAGTGAAGTAGAATATTGGGGGTCTGGTATGACGTTTGCCGATAAATTAACAAATGCTTCATTTAATGCTTCATTTGACGCTGTTTGTTTTAGAACCAACGGAGATGAACTAACCCTTTCTTTTAATACTAAGTTTGATGGTACCGGCACTGAAACATTTGTATTAGCATCAACTATATCAACAAATAGGAAAAAGAGTTTCTTACCTATTGGTGCTACAAGGCAGTCATTATATCCGAGACTAAATGTAGCAACGGCAGGACAAGGTTTAAGAATATATGATTACAGGTCTCATTATACTCAAACAGGATATAGATATCCTACATATGATGTTGAAAATTTTACCTTCACTACGGGTGATGATTTTTACACCAATAACAGAGTAGATAGATTAAGCGGTGGAAAAATAGGTGGTGATGATAACAAAGCAATTGTAAGAGATACGAAAAATAGACCTTATTGTTTATCTCAAACTTTAATCTGTGATACTAAACCTCAATATGAAGTCAATGAATTAGCAAGTGAATTAAGAGATAATGAATATGATAAATTACACGTGGCGGGAACCAGTATCAATAAGAAACACGCTTTTATCATTGGTTATACTGAACCTGATAGTGCTGATGATTATTTAGAAGGTAAATACAGAACGATTGATACATCAGGCAGAGCAAAAATGAATAGACTTCTTGGATTTCCGAATAAATCAGTCATAGATGAAACCGAAGGTCTCGCCGAAGGATACGTAACTATCGCCTCTGCTGGTGCGGCAGTTGAGTTTTCATCTTTTACTCCACCTGATTTTAGGGTCAATTCAGCATTTGTTAGAGTTAGTAATATGCCTATTCAGTCTTATAACGGGACTAAACAGAGTGTCAGTAAGATACTTTATCATTTACCTAGGTTTACAAATGATGGTAGAGAATTTGGTGATTTGTTTTTCTCTCCCGGTGAAAAAACATATGTTTCGCTTCATAATTCTAACACACAAATCTTAAATAATATTGAGGTTCAGATTGTTGATAGTCAAGAAAGACCTGTAAGTGATATTTCAGGAAACACTATTGTTGTATTTCATTTGAGACCGAAAGTCTAAAGTGTCATAATGACACTTTGATAAAATCTTCTTTTTAAAATTTATTTAGTTTAAATTATTTGTTTATTAAAATAAAATGACTAGTTATTCAACACATCAAGAGATAGTGCCGAGTAATATTACTTCTGATGGTAAATTATCTTATTTTAACGGACAACCTACTATTCAGTTTCTAATAGGTGAACAGGATAGATTTATCAAACCAGGTAGTATTCGTTTTGTAGGTGAATTTACGGTTTGGAAGGATGCTGGTAGCGAGACGCTACCGGTTGAAGCAGATGGTATCCGTATGAATGAACGTTTAGGTGTCAATGCTATAGTTGACCAACTGACTATTTTTAGTCAGAAATCCGGTCAGGTGATGGAAACTATCAATCATCATAATCGTATGATGTCTTCATACCTATCCGTAACTCAAAGTTTAGATGATTTTTCAGGGCACACATATGAAACTTCCCTTCGTTTCCCTAATTACAAAGCACAGCAGTTAGGTGTTATTGAAAATACACAGGCGAATGACCCGCAGGGTAAGAATGAATTTTGTATTCCGTTAGTCTGCGGTCTATTTTTAGGTAAAGAACCGATACCGCTATCGGGTCAGTGGGGAGTAGGTGGTTTACGTATTGAAATCCAGTTAGCGCCGGATAGTAATGTATTATTCAGTGCTACTGATACTATTACAGCACTTGCTGATGCTCATTATCAATTATCTAATGTTCGTCTTGTTTGTGAAACAATGGTTCCTCCTCCTGACCAGTTATCTCAGTTAATGTCTCAGACTACAAATACTTTTGTTTACAATAGTATTACTTCTTTCTATCAGACTATTAACTCTGCGAATGCTAATATCAATTTCAATCTTGCTTTATCTAAGGTTCTTGGAGCATATATGAATGTTGTTCCTGCTTCTCATATTAATAATCTTGCGAGAGACGGACTTGCTACAGTACCCTTTACAAATGTTGCTGATGGGACACGTGCGGTAGTAGAGCAGTGTGTATTTACTAGGGGAGGTGAGCGATACCCTCTTCAGTATAATTTAGATACTTCACAAAAAGAAAGTGCTTATGTTGGTAATGATACTATGGATACTCAGTTAGCAAGAAACTATATGAATGCTGTGATGGGTTTTGCTAAGATTGGTAGAACCAGTGTTAACACAGATAATTACAAGTATTTTGATGCTGGTGCGACTTTCCAACACGCTAAAGTAATCAAGGATGGTGGTAGTGCTTGGGGTCTTGGTATTGCTTATGATACTATTTCAGACCAGGGTATCTCTTTTGAGAATGTGCCTTTCGGTGTTCAACTTCAACTTCGTTTAACTTCGGATAGTCCACAGGCGATTTTCCTGTTTGTTCACTCTAAGCAAACAGTAGTCTCTACTCCTCAGGGTATTCAGGTAATGAAATAAA
>VMHT01004968.1_pt1 | contig 21695 bp, 23 predicted proteins | sample 4693611 | NCBI WGS metagenome assembly VMHT01 (sample SAMN12280063, study PRJNA550983) | marine metagenome | isolation source: seawater sampled from same location over 5 years 0.02-0.2 micron viral filtrate | place: USA: collected off the coast of southern California halfway between the port... ...
GTTGTCTTCCTTGACAAACGACATTCGAGCACCGGAAGGAGTGTTGTCGGTTCCACTACCTGCTGTGAATGTCTTTGTAGTACCGTCTGCTTGCCATCTTACATGTAAGCTTTTGTTCACGCCAGGAATAGTCGTCGTCGAATCAACCGTTGAGGTAGTAGGAACCTTTACGTCTCCATTCGCATCAACCTGGATGATGGGAGCGACCATCTTGTCGAGGTCGGTATCATCTGTAAACTCGAAAGCTACACGACCAGTGATGATGTAGTCCGTGGGAGCCCCAGAGATTCTACTGATGAACAGGCTTTCGTTTTGGTTATTTGTACTAAACCGGATCTTCTGATCAGCTCGGACAATACCGATGGGGTTACCAACTTCTTGGAAAGAAGTAAGGAGGTCGTATGAACGAAGTACTGTATCAGTATCATCCAGCACCTCAACGGTTCCACCATTGGTAACGTAGGCCCACACTGTGGTTTCAGCTTCAACCCACCCGGATTGTGGTGTGAAAACTGCTTGGGATACAACACCAGCTGCACCCGTCAGTTCTGAGAAGTAGCTCTGGCTACCATTGAACATCTTGTTTTCATCAACCCAGGAACCTCCAGACACTGTTGTAATCAGCTCAGGAAAATATCTCTGGTAGATAGGCGTCGTGTCAGTCGACACATATGCCGAAGACAAAGGAGTGTATGTGCTTCCTTCGTCCAAACCTGCACCATTAATAGGTGTCAGGACATCCACGGAAGGAAGAATGAGACCATCAGGTCCCAGGTCTAAGTCAGATGCGGGGATCTGATAATTTACGCCTGCTCGATTGACGAGCAAGAGATCGGTGTCTTGTAATGTACTCATGTCGTCATAGTCGATTTGGTAATTGACCCCGCCCCTGTTGACCAGAAGGAGGTCTCCAGAAGTAGGAGTGCTCATGGGAGAACGGGGAGAGAGGGCAGATCGAGAGTTGCATCTTGAGGCATCCAATGCCCGTGAGATGCGTTCCATACGAGGGATTGACCATCAGAAGGTTCGTGCCCTGCGCCTGTTGTTTGTACGTCGGTCAGTCCGTCAATACCTGTAGCTGCTTCATAGTCAGGTTTAGAAGCAACCCATTGTGAACTGTCAGCATCTTGATAATAGATGTACAGGTTGCCATCTTCGGTGCTCCACCACAGATCACCACTACCGGGATTTGCTGGGGGATTAGCGCCGACTGCATTTTCTGCAGGCAGATCAACAGCGGCAATTGAATTATCTACGTATTGCTTGGTTACCGCGCCAAGATTGTTAACGGGATCACCAGACAGGATCATTTCACCTGTGAAAGTGTCACCAGATTTCAGAGGATAGCGCTCGTCGAGTGTTCCGCTTTGAAGGTTAGTGTTGCCCAAAGCAGGCACGCCTTTGCTTGAAATCCGGATAACAGTATTGTTACTATCCTTCAGAAAAATACAGGGGTCATCAAGGTTGTAGTTGACAGCCAACTCACCGTATTCCATCTGCGCCGTAGTTGGCGCTTTTGCAAACCCACCCTCTAAAACATTAGAGCGTTTTAGTTGTAGTTTCATATCTAAATAGAGATAAAAATCCTACAACTATTCTATCAATAAATTCCGCCGTCTATTGAATCTGAATAAGTAATACTTACCCCATTCTTGACAATAATGTACGATCCATCAGCCGCAGGTTTTTCTACAAGACTACTGATATCAGGACCTTGAATTGTAATGGTTGAATCTGTCTCTTGATTAAGAGTAAATGAACTTCCAGCAGGAAAAGATATACCTTGTGTGCCTTGAAAGTTTATTTCATTGCTACTGCCACCAGTACCACTAGATGCGTTATTTTCAACTGTCGTTAGTCGTGTATCTAATGTAGAGATCTCGCTTGTGTTGGTTGAAATATTTCCAGTATTTATAGTGATATTGTCAGCATTGGCAGTAATTGAGGCTGCATTTGCTGTAATTGCTGCAGAATTCGTGGCATCTCCAGCATCTGTATATTGCTTGTTTGTGGCATCTGTATCGTGTGTTGGCGATGGTACGCCTGTCAATCCATTTGATTGAACATCAACACTTCCATCAACAAGCAGGTTGTCGCCTGATTGCAGAATTTCTTGGTAACCTGATGGGTTGAGTACTGTGATTTTACGATTAGCCATTAGATTACAGTTGCGATTTGAATTTCTACGGATATATCGTTTTGTGAGACAGCTGTGCCGCAGACACGCACAACTGCTCCAGGTGTTGTTGTGTCAGGTGTTCTTGTCCATTTACCTGGATTTGTGCTGAGGTAGTACATTTCTCCAGGCTCCAGGAAGTTTGGAGCACCATCAACCAGAGTACTGACGCTGAAGATGGTCTCGATTTCGTTTCGAGTGAAGTTCACTAGTTGACCGGGATTGCCATTAGTTACAGCCATTCCGGCTACAACTGAAGTTCCGTAGGCTGATGCGTCTGCCAAACGCATATCACCAGCACTATCTATGTAGACAAGATTGCCCACTGCGATTGCCGGGCTATCAGCTGCTACGGGGGCACGGAAACTGAGGTCAGTATTACCACCACCTCCGCCATCAACAGGAGGAGTTCCTGTATCGTCTATAGCAAGACGCCAGTGACCTACAGCTGCTGCAGATGCTCCTGCAGTAGATGGTTCAGGATTTAGATAAACGTATTGTCTGCCAAACCTTTCTTTTGTATCACCTACATTAGGCATCGCATTCTAACTAGCTATCTTCTATTATTTTAACTGCTCCAGGTGCCAGCCTTTCTAGTTCTTTTTTCAGTGAGTCTTCAACAACTACAGCAAGTAGGTGCTGATAACGCATTAATGTTTCGGCGCAAGTTATAAGCTGCCTTTGTAGTTCTTCTACGTCAGTACAGTTATTAATTTCATCAGTAATCACGCGCATCTTCAAAGACTTCTCCATCGGAAGTTCGAAGTCTTCTTTGCTAAACATCATGGCAATATCATTTTCTATTCTTTTACCTTAGCGTAATTCAGATTTATGAGTGAACAATAAAAAAAGGGCCACGTTGTGTGACCCCTTCGTATATCCCTTTCGGATTTTAGATGAGAACTACGTTCAGGGCGTGTCCTCCAGCTCCAGCAGTATTGACGTGATTTGCCAGGTCTGCTGCAATCTCAGTACTAATGCCCATGTTATTCATTGAGTACTCAATGAAGTCAATGGTATTGACTGGACTGTAATCATTGACGATAGCTGTATCAGCTGAATCGTCCTGCACAGCATCTTCGTAATCGACGTCCGTAGTAGGCTCGGCTGCGAAGTCGCGATGTGCGTAGTTGTAAAGGTCTCCCTCGAAATGATCTTCGTTCTCGGTGTTAAGGTTCCATCCACCTTCCCACACATAGAACTCATTATCAGTTGCAGTGAATCCAATGGATCTGTTAGATGTTCGCCATTCTTGCATCTTCTGATCATCATTAAAGTGGATGAACAAAGATTCGCTTGAGATAGCGCCGATCTTATCGATTCCCAGGTCGTCGTATGCTGCATCTCCGGGTTGGAATACAACATACAACGCTTGGTTACCGTTGCCCATTGCATCCAGTTGTTGTGGAGCAAAGGCAAAGGTTGCTCCCGCCGTACCCAGCTACTCAGCTTCAAGGAAGGTCTTGTCGATAGCGGTAAGAGCACCATTTGCTTTGTCGATGACAAGGAACAAATAATTGTCCGTACCGTTAACGTCAACAGGTACATCACCGGCAGTAGTATCACCAACCAGAGCACTAATGTTAGCTCCAGTTGTGACTTTGCCGTCAAGTTGTGTCTGCACACCGGAAGTCAAGCCGCCCAAGAAGTTCAGCTCAGCACCAGTTGCAGTGACCTCAGTTCCATCGAAGAAGAACTTGGTCATATCAACACTTCCACCAGAGAGCAAGTCGGTAGAAGGGTTGTAGGTAAGTCCGCTATCGGTAAACAGCGATTCTGCAGTAGCAGATCCGTTGTTGGAATCAACGAACGTTACGTGGAATGTGCCGTTAGCTGTCTGTTCAATGGTTTGAATCTGGCTAGCAGCACTTGGAGTTTCAATAGCAGTCTCCAATGCTTGCAGGGCTGCCTTGATGTTAGAGGTTCCACTAATCGTAGAGCCCGTGAAAGCTCCAAGGTTGGTGCTATCTTTTGCTACACCAGACAGAGTGGCAGCATTGTCGATGTGCACTTCGTTAGCCGCAATCTGACCAGTAACTGTTGTACTGAAGTTTGCGTCATCACCCAAAGCACTTGCAAGTTCTTGCAGTGTGTTGAGCAGCTCAGGTGCACCATTGGTCAGCGCTTGAATAGCGGCTGCGTTGGTAGCAATACCAGAAAGGTCTACACCGGAAACCAGGTTGTCAGCGTAGAGCTTGTTAACCAGGTGAGCATCAGCAGTAGGTACTGCTTCAGCACTTACGTTTCCACCAAACGAAGCGGAGCCGTCAGTACCGATAGTTGTAGCTCCTCCAGAGCCACCACCACCACCATAACCTTGTGAACCAGCAGGCTGATTATTGAAGGCTGAGCCGCCAAAGTTTACAGTTGCCGTAGTATTAACAACCGAGAATCCCCACCTGTAATTGGCACCTGTCATATCGACAGTAGAACTGTACAAAAGCGATCCGTTATAGAAATAACTAATCGTGTTGTTGTCTTTGTCCATCAAGAAGCCGAGGACATCTCCTGCTGCCGGGACTGTCGGAGAAGCGTTCTCATAGGCTAAAGTGTTGCCTTCATAGGCTCTATTCCAAGGCCCGAGCGCGTGGATGCCTAAAACATCGAAGACGTGGATGCCTGCATTAGATCCTGTGTAATGGAATCTAATGTCATTGCCATCAGTAACACCACCAACAAGTCGAGCAAAAGTGTTGTCAAGTGTGATCTCTACATATGATTTACCATCTGGAATTGGATCATTAGCAACAAAGGCTTTCCACTGTGAGTGTGAGGGGACAGACAATCCTGCATCTTGAGCGGGATCATTATTTGTGTAGAGAGTTGTTGTAACTGGACCAGAGGACCCAGAACCTAAGTTGATAGCACCAGTCATGGTGCCACCGGCCAAAGGCAGAAGCAGAGCGTCAGCTGCAGTTCGTGCGGCAGTCTCAGCAGCGACCGCGTTTGCTACGGAAGTTGCAGTTGTCGGATCAGCTTCAAGCGTATCCAGTCGACCTGACAAAGCAGTGTCAGCATTAGCACGTGTAGTTGCTTCAGATGACAGAGCAGTAGCTGTAGTCGGATCAGCCTCAAGAATGTCGAGACGTCCATCCAACAGAGTGTCAGCATTTGCACGGGCAGTAGCCTCAGCGTCGAGTAGAGTCTGAGTTGTGGCGTCGTTTTCGAGAGTATCCAGACGACCTGACAGTGCAGTGTCGGCATTAGCCCGAGTTGTCGCTTCAGCTGCCAAAGCAGTGGCTGTGGTCGGATCAGCTTCAAGCGTATCCAGACGTCCAGACAGTGCATTATCAGCATTTGTCCGAGCAACTGATTCAGCTGTCAGAGCCGCTTGAGTTGTTGGATCTGCTTCAAGTGTGTCCAAACGGCCAGACAGTGCATTGTCAGCATTAGTCCGAGCAGTTGTTTCAGCGGAGATCTGACCTGTAACCGTTGCGGCGAAGTTTTCGTCATCACCGATTGCATTGGCAAGCTCATTCAGCGTGTTCAGCAAATCAGGTGCACCATTAGTCAGTGCTTCGATTGCAGCTGCGTTGGTAGCGATACCGGAAAGATCAACGCCAGAGACCAGGTTGTCAGCGTAGAGCTTGTTAACCAAGTGAGTGTCATCGGAAGGAACTGCATCAGAAGTAACGTTTCCACCGAAAGTAGCTGTACCGTCAACATTAATGGTTGTAGCCGCGCCGCCGCCGCCACCACCATTGGGGTCTGACGAAATGGTTGTTGTAACTACGTTGCCATCACCGGCTCTGACTTCAACTTTTCCACCGTACGAGTTGGTAACTTGAACCGGAGGATTAAACTCAACCAAGATATAATCTTGGGATTCTGCCATTGTAGTATTGCTACTATCTAAGGCATTATTGCCGACATTTGAGCCATAGAAGCCACCACCACCGTGGCTAACGGTACCACCACCAGTGAGGCGGGACATATTGACTTTGATTTCCGCAAGTCGTGCTCTGCCAATGGATGCAGTACCAACTTCAACCTTAATCGATGTCAGATAAGCCGTATCGTCGTATGGCTTTACGAACGCATCATGAACTCCCCCAGTAAAAACGCCAACACCAGTAGTGACGTACTCAGGATCTCCAGCTGAACCAATTTCAAGAGCACCAGTCATGGTGCCGCCAGCTAAGGGCAGAAGCAGAGCGTCAGCTGCAGCGCGTGCTGTTGCCTCGGCTGCATCACCAGCGGCGCGAGCACTTGCTTCGGCTGTATCGGCATTTGCGCGAGCAGTAGCCTCAGCATCAAGCAGGGTCTGTGTAGTCGGATCAAGTTCAAGTGTGTCTAGACGATTAGACAGAGCTGTGTCCGCAGAAGTACGAGCATTTGTTTCAGCTGTCAGTGCTGCTCCGGTTGTCGGATCAGCTTCAAGTGTGTCCAGGCGACCAGACAAAGCTGTGTCAGCAGAAGTCCGTGCATTTGTTTCTGCTGTGTCAGCATTTTGACGTGCAGCAGTTTCTGCATCGAGCAGACTTTGTGTAGTCGGATCAGCTTCAAGAGTAGCTAAGCGATTAGACAGAGCTGTATCAGAATTAGAGCGTGCAACTGCTTCAGCGGAGATCTGGTTGGTAACTGTAGTGGCGAAGTTCTCGTCATCACCAATTGCTTCAGCAAGCTCATTCAGGGTGTTGAGCAGCTCAGGCGCACCATTAGTCAGTGCTGAGATTGCAGCAGCGTTAGTGGCAATGCCGGACAGATCGACACCAGCAACAAGGTTATCAGCGTAGAGCTTGTTAACCAAGTGAGCGTCATCGGAAGGGACTGCAGAAGCACTTACGTTTCCACCAAATGTGGCTGTACCATCAACACCAATGGTTGTAGCTGCAGCACCGCCGCCACCGCCAGTAGGAGATGACGTAATGGTGGTTGTAACTGTGTTGCCGTTACCAGCTCTAATTTGAACCTTTCCGCCATACGAGTCAGTAATTTCGACCGGAGGATCCAATTCAACCAAGATAAATTCGTTGGTTTCTGCACGTGTTGATTGGTTATTGTCTATGGCGTTATTGGGTTGATTTGAGCCAAGGAATCCACCTGCATCACCAGTAACCGTACCGCCGCCAACAACGCGGACCATGTTGACTTTAATCTCTGCAAGTCGTGCGAGGCCAAAAGCTGCACCACCAGCTTCAACCCGAATCGACTTCAGATATTGAGTTTCACCAACCGGCTTTACGTATGCATCGTGACCACTGGTAAAAGCACCGGTACCGGTGGTTACGAACTCAGGATCTCCAGCTGCACCAATTTCCAGAGCACCAGTCATGGTGCCACCAGCAATGTCAAGCTTCAGAGCGTCAGCCTCAGTCCGAGCGGTAGTCTCAGCATCAAGCAGAGTCTGAGTTGTAGGATCAGCTTCGAGAGTATCTAGGCGTCCAGACAGAGCTGTATCAGCATTAGTACGTGCAGTTGTTTCAGCAGCGATGTCGAGGCGGTTTGTTTCAACCTGGCTCAGGTCAACGTTAGCGACTAGATCATCTGCATATTTTTTGGTTGCAAGATGCAAATCTGACGTCGGAGCAGGACCAGAAATGGCGCCTGTAAATGTTCCACCTGCCTTAGGCATCAACTGAGCGTCAGCTGCAATGCGAGCAGCAGCTTCTGCATCAAGATCGGTCTGAGTTGTGGGATCAGCTTCCAGTGTGTCTAAGCGATTAGACAGGGCTGTGTCAGCAGATGCACGAGTTGTAGACTCATTGGAGATTTGATTTGCAATCGTAGTAGCGAAGTTTTCGTCATCACCAATTGCATCACCCAGTTCTGCCAATGTATTAAGCAGCTCGGGGGCACCATTAGTAAGTGCTTCGATTGCAGCTGCGTTCGTTGCAATGCCAGAAAGGTCTACGCCAGCGACAAGGTTGTCAGCGTAGAGCTTGTTAACAAGGTGACCATTAGCAGTAGGAACTGTAGAAGCAGTAATGTTTCCAGTAACGGTGCCACCAGCCAGATCAAGTTTTAGAGCATCAGCAGCTTGACGGGCAGTAGTCTCAGCAGCAATTGCAGCGGTGTTGGTTGCAATGCCAGACAGATCGACACCGGCTACCAGGTTGTCAGCGTAGAGCTTGTTAACCAGGTGAGCATCATCTGTCGGTGCTGTAGAAGCAGAAATGTTTCCACCAAACGAAGCGGAACCGTCTGCACCAATAGTTGTAGCTCCTCCAGAGCTACCACCACCGTGCACTACCGGGGTGTTGTAGTCAAAACCCGTTTGACTGTAAGAGGTAAAGCTCTCTGTGGAATTAAGGGTAATAGTAATACTGTTACTGGCGCCATACCCAAATGCCCACCATCGCTTACCAGGAGTGAATGCATTTCCAGTCTTCAAGGCGTTTTCATTGATTTGCACTCCATCAATGCTTCCTGAGAAAGTTCCCCATTCACCGGCTATATGAGTACTACCGGGGTCAGAAGGATCATCGGAGGCAAAAAAGCTACCGACATTGGCGCTGCTCGCAGTCAATGAAACTGTGATGTTTTCGTAGTTAGGACCGAAGTCAATAACAGATTTAATTGTAAGTGTCGCTGTTGCTGGACCACCACCACCTGAACCAAGTTCAATGTCACCTGTCATGGTGCCGCCCGCTAAGGGCAGAGCCAAAGCATCGGCAGCTTGACGTGCAGCAGTCTCAACTGCAATAGCAGATGCAACATCAGTTGCTGTTGTGGGATCAGCTTCAAGTACATCTAAACGGTTACTAAGAGCCGTGTCTCCAGATGTGCGATCCGAGATTTCTGTTGCCAGCGCATTGGCTGACGCTGTGCCGTTAAGAAAATTCTGAACAGTGATTCGCTTGGAGGCATAAGACGCACCACTGTCAGAAGTATCGGCTATATACAGCAGGTCGTCATCCCCTGCTGAAGTCAACGCATTAAGCGTTGAAACTTTTTTGGAAGCCATATTACTCCAAGATTAGGAAGTTATTTACAGAAGCAGATGTAAGCTCTGCCTTTAAATCAATTATATCGTTACGTAGGTTCTGAATCTCTAATCTAAGTAATGTAATTTCTTCTGACTCTGTTAATCCTGGAGCCTCAGGTACCTCTCCATCAGGATCACTAGGGTCCGCAATCATCCAGACGCCATCTACAAACTGCCAGACATCTCCTGTTATTGGATTGGTTACTGTAGGTTGAACATTAGGGTCCGGAAAACTAAACGGCGCCATATTCCCTTGAGTCGATGTAGACATTCTACTCGACTCTTATGAAAGTGCGTTCAGTAGATTTGTTTTTAAGGTATCATAATCGGTTGATGTATTGACTGCTGTATGTAAAGCAGATTTCAAATTAACGTCTTCTACTCGATCTGGGAATATCCAATAGCCACTATGCCTTACGTTTAAACGTAGGTTATAACTATCAAACCAAATATCACCATCAGTCAATGTCCCCTCTGTAGGAGCAGTATCTCCGTAGAAAACATGAGGATCATGGGTGTCTACTTGCAGCGCGTTGACTGATGCTTGAATGGTATCAATTTGCGCAAGTTTTGTGCGTACATCAATCTGATTATTAAATTGAGGACCATCAGCATTTGATGCTAGGTCACAAAGCACCAGATCTTTTGCATAAGTTTTTTCTCCATTAATGGCAAACACTCTTGTGCCATTCCGAATCCAGTTAAATGATTCATCAGAACCATATTCCCAGCTGTATTCCCACGGGGTAGTGGTTGTACCGAATGTGGCAAAGTGTGAACCTGTTGGTGAATAAGTACGGAACTTCAGAGCATCAAGTCCCATATTTGCGGCACCCGAATAATCGATGCCAGCAATATCAGCATTAGAGTTAGTGATCAGAATGTGGCTTACAGAACCACCTGTTTTTGATACCAAGTCGTTACGAACTGCACTTTCACGTTCAAGGACATAACCACGGGTTGCTGCATCCGTTGAAGTGGTTGGTGTCGCAAGGTTTGTTATCCGATTATCCTGAACATTGATAGCTCCAAACAGCTGTGCTCCATCGGCATCTAAGTTTGGTGATAGATCGGTAAAGGTTGGTAGAGCGGCTACATCTGTTTGCAGTGTGCTGATGTCACTAAGAACAGTTGCATAATTTGCAATTGTAGTTTCAATAGCAGTGATATCACTTTCAAGCGCTAGCTTATCAACGCTTTTTAAATAGTCACCTTCTATATCAGTAATGCGTTGCTCTGCAGCTGCAATATCGATTGTAATTCCGTTGGCATCCTCACTAATTCCTACATTTCCAGCACCACTGATTGCTACTCCAGTTGAAGTATTAGCTTCGTCTACTATATAAACACCAGTTGGTGTATTGCCAGTTGCTGTAGCAGTACCAATTGTGTATGTGTGATGAGGCTGCGCCTGCAAGGCTGTGATGTCTGTGTCGTTGCCACTAACAGCTGTCAGCAATGCAGCGATATCACTTTCAATAGATGAAATAGCACTGCTAGTTGCAGTATCTGCATTTTGCAATGCTGTAATTGCTGGATCAAGGGAAATATCTTGATCAGGGCTGACTTGAAGCCAGTTATTGTTGTATCTAACATACAATACACTGTCATCAGTTTTTAAAAAGAATGCACCGTTAACACCAGAGCTTGGCAACACTGTGCCGTACTGCATTGGGTCAGCCGAAATAGTTGCCTCAAGATTTGTCTCTAATGCCTTCAGTGCTGTAATCAACCACTGGTTATAGTCTTCCTGCGTAACAGCTGTAGGATTGGTAATTGTACCGCTAAATCCAGCAAACGATGTCTGTGTTGGGGTTGATAGTACCAAGGTAGATGTGTCAACTCCTTGGACTTCAGTGATCTGAGTCCAATTTGAACCGTCATAGATATATAAAGCTCCTGTCGTATTGTTGTACCAAAGCTGACCCGTTACTTGCTGTGTTGGTGGTGAATTACCTACTGCTGGTACTCCATCAGCACCATTTGCTTGATAAAACCCGTCGTCCTCCCATACAAACAGGCGTCCAACTCGTTGATCAAACCACAGTGTTCCGTTTGCAGGTACAGGGTTCCAAGCACCGCCTGTGATATTTCCATCTATGTCTGTTTGAATCTCCCATCCAGGTGGAAACTCTCCCGATGTTGCATTACCCCATTTCTTTAGGTCAAGGACAGCTTTGATAATGCCTTGATAGCTGGCATCGTAATTACGTCTTAGTTCACCATTTTGAATCCGAATCAAGTTGAACGCATCAATAATGCCTTGATATCCGCTGGCAGTTTGATTACTACTACTAGATGAAATAGTCACAACACCGCATTCTACATTACTTCCTTTATTGTATTGAATTAGAACCTACTAGTTAACAGAACATATCCAAGCTCCACATCATCAAGATTGAGAGCCTCGGCGAGTGCATAGATCACTTCGACTGTTGTAATCTCAGAACGCTTTAATTGTGCATTAAATTCATCAGCTACTTCATTGATGTCTTTTGAAAGCCTTCTTTCAAATTCTTCTCTTGCATCAAATGCAGGGAACGTATTTGGTTCCTGTACTCTTGTTTTATTAATGAACATTGAGGCAATCGTATGCTTACATAACTTGAATGATTTTCGATACGACATTGTTGACCAGGTCTGTGCAATACCAGCAGCTCGTGCAATACCTTCAATGTCATAATCATTAGCACCTTTTGCTGTTGGCATAGGCAGACGCTCTTGTCTATTACTGAGTCCTCCTGATTCGTTGTACACTTCAGGACTTCTGATTATTGCGTGCAAGTAGTCAGGACAACTGCAGGTGTAAAGATCAGCGAATGTCAGTGCACTACCACTAGTAAATATTTCGTCCTGCCAGGGATCAATGTCTGTATTTAATTTTGTCCACTCTTTGTCTCCAGGTATACCTTGTTGATGATTATAGTTTCCATCAGCGTCGTAGTCTGGATATTCTTTTGTAAAGCTGTTGTCTGAAAAGACTATATATCGTTCTGACGCTCTTGGACTGAATAATCGAATCGAAGATTGAAATGGTACTGAATCTATTTGAAGATTATTATTAGTTTCATCAACCAAGATTGATTGAATAATCCAAGGCTGAATAGCATACGAAAGTCTATCAACATTTTGCCTCATCAAATCAGCTGTTAAATACTGCTGCCCCCAGAACCTTTGATAGATATCTTTTTTGAAAGTAAACGCACCATTTAATCTGCCTGTCGTATTTGTTGTTTCAAAAATAGGTGTAAGATCACTTACGTCTCCGAGGGTAGGAGGCAGGCTTGATTCATTATTCAGAATCACCACTCGTGTATTAGCAACTAAATCAGCTACTTCTACATTCATAAATTCTGCTTCGTCTGTAAATCTGTCAAGCGAACCAATTGTTCTTTCAATAAGAAAGTCAGGCATATAGACAGCCTTTCCTACAAGTGACAGTAAATTACTATTATTTTTTTGAATGAACTCTGATGCTTTAATTCCGTCTAGCGGTACTCGAATAGTAACTGTCGATCCAGTAGATGGGCTTTTTCCCATGTAAACTGCTGGACGCTTTTCATCAGTTAATATCCAAAAAATATTAGCTGAGGTCACACCATCAGTGATTCGTTCTCCAGTTGAACGAAGTAACATATCGTCTGATGTGAGCGTTTTTGTTGCAATCACCTTTGCGTGGATTTCTCTGTTTTTATATTGTTCCGGGTATGCAGCTGTACTTATTTCTAGTTCACTAATAAAACCAAGCTGTCTATTTTGATCAATAGTTCTATGAATGCAGTAATGCGTCCTACTATCAGAGTTTTTAGTCGCAAATCTATATCCGTCAAATGTTACAGGTATTTCGTAGTCAGTTCCCTGATATAGAACTGCTTCAGTTTTATTAAAGTCTAAATACGCACCTTGGAAATAGTATTCCAATCCTTTACGCCACTTCTGCCAAGTGCTATCAATATTGAATTGTTCAATAGCCGATCTCTGTATGGTCGAACCAAAACGACGCTCAGACGGATATCGCCCAAGCGCCTTTGAACCTTTGCCTCTATTGACCGACTTACTAATACCGTTGAAGCCAGAGACGCCAAAGTTGCCGTATCCGTTCTTCTTTCTAGGCATCAATAGAACCCGCCTTGAGCTCCAATGATGGGTGTATCGCTTGTACTGTTAGGACCAGACAGCTGAAGTGTGCACCACAGTGCTTTACCTTTAGGCACGTACAGTGCTTTACTTTGTGCGCTGCTACCTACGTGAGGAACAGGCGCGAGAATACTAAACAAATCAGCTGAAACTTTTGTGCCAGCTGTTGTGTCTGTATCTAGCTGTCCAACGTATACACCTTCACCTGGTCGCAGATAGTCCAATGAGCTGCTCAGATAAAACAAGACTTTATAAGTAGCGCTTGCTCCTGTACGTGAAATGGTATATAGGTCTTCAACGATGCCCCCATCATTAGACGTGCAGTCAACCAGTACAGAAGACTGGTTAGTTCCCAGAATATCGAGGGAGCTATCAGAACCAGACGTCAGAGTATTACCTTCGACAGCGCTATGAAATACACGGTCGATAAGCAGAGGTTGCTTATTAGTTGCGGTTGTTGCCATTACTTCTTACCTTTCTTTTGAATTTTCTGAGGAGTAGATCCAGGAATCATTTCTCCGCCTACAACTTGCTGCATTGTTGGCATAGCCCCAAGAGGTGAGCTACTGCCAGGAATGGTGGGGTCCATAGCACCAGGCATTAGCGCAGCACTGCCAGTGACTCCCATAAAGGGGTTTGCTGTCAGACCTTTTGCTGCTGCTTCACCACCCAGACGCATGCCTTCCATCGGCTCCTGTGCGTTACCACTAGGCTGCATTTGCATACCAAAGGGTGCTGCAGCATTTTGGCCTCGACCCATCGGCATATTCTGAGGAAGGTTTGAACGATTAACCATTGCAGGATTCAATACATCTGCACCCATCTGTGCATATTGATTTCCTGTATCACCATATGGATGCTGGCTAATACCGTTTGGGCTAGCTGACTGCTGACCAAAACTAGTGACATTCATCGGATTGTTTTGCTGGTTTGGCGGACCACCTGGCATCACAGAGTTCTGTTGTGCAATCTTGAACCGATTCGGATCCAACATCATTGCATTTTCTTTCTTATCTTTAGCCATTGTCAGATACTCCCTGTATTAGCGCGATCGTTCAAGCTATATCCAGCGTTGCTAGCGGCTTGAGTATACATAGCTAGACGCCTGTCCAATGCTTCTGTTTGAAACTGATCAGGATTTTCTTGAGCTTGCTGAGTCATTGAAGTACCCAATGCAACATCAGCGGTCTTATTTACAGGAGGCTCTGTTGGAGCATTCTGCACATTGCTAGTCTGAGCTGAAGCTTGTACTCCCATCACGTTTGGATTGCCATCGCTTTGAGCTGTGGCTTGGCGAAGGCGTTCTTGATAGTCACGCTCTTTGCTATCCATAGTGATTTTAGGAGCACCGTGAGAAGTAACGTGATGCATAACTATGAATGATGTTTCCTAAAACTATTCTACAGTTATCGCCACTCTTGACTAAGCGTAATTCTCGAACCAACTGCTGTATCTGCTGGTCCAGGAACTGCCATAATAAACTCAGACCCTGATCTATCAAATGCATACCGACGAACTTCTGGACGACGATAATTTGCAACGTATAAAGTTTCGGCTAATCGGTCACATTCACGGAGATAAATTTCACGGAAATATTCGTCGCCTTTTAGCGGATCAGATTGTGAAATCGTCCGTTGCACGTCTCCTGAAATTATTTCCTGACGTGAAAAGTTGACGATGCCAGAACCACCGGTTTCGTTTATATCGTCTGGGAAGTATGCGGAAACTGTCCAAGCGTTATCACAACGTTTGATGTGATATACGATTTGACTTTGCCACAGTTCATCGGGAACCAGTGACATAGCTTCTTCTAGGCGTGCTCTATCGCCAGCAGGCATTTGTGCTCCACTGTTGTAGCCCAGATGGAATCTAATTTTAGATTTCAGATAATCGTCTAGTTCCATTACATAAATTGCGATGGGCTGTTATACATATCTCCAAGCAATCTACTTAGTTGCATCTGATCCATTTCATCCATCTCTCCGCCTTGAGCCTGGATCTTTCCAAGAAGCTGACCTGCATCAGAATCTTTTTTCATCATTGCTGCCATACCTGCACCCAGGCCACCACCAAGAATAAGTCCTGTCAGACCACCTGCCATTCTGTATCCAGGCTTTAGGGTACGTGCAATGGTTTTGGGTCTAGTTCCTTTAAGTTTATTAATTGCATTTCCTAATGAATGAGGAATAGTTCCCCCAAGAGCACCCAAAGCAGCACCGCCGATACCACCTACCGTTCCTCCTTGATTCATTGCGTCTTGACGGTCTTGCTCGTCTTTAACTGCTTTAAATAGAAGCAGCTCTTCTGGGGACAGCATCTATCTTATTAATAACACTATGTCTAGTTTAGCTAATGAAGATAAGGTCTTCTTCAATCAACTGTTCCCAATTGACACGTGGAATATTTTCAAGTTGCCTGAGGTTTGCAAAACGCTCTCCAGACAGAGACATACGCAGTTCAACGATACGTTTTGCAGTTGCATATCCAACACCAGGCAGGCGTTTAGCAATTTGTTCGGCGGGTGCAGTGTTCAAATTCAACCTTGTATCTTCAACAGGAACCACACTTTCAGGCAGCTTTTCCTCAGGCTCAGGAGCCACTTGAGGAGCTGCAACTTTAGTAAGACGACCTTTCTCTTTGTCGTAGGGCACGAGTGATTCAATGTTCACGTAGGTAATGTTTCCGCCAGCGTCACGCACCATTGCGTATTCTTTGTCGTGCTTATTGATAAACTCAACCAGTTTTCCTGTGTTTTTATCTTGGAATAAATTACTCATGTCTATGTTGACTACACTACCCCAGTATAGCCATAAAAAAAGACCCCCAAATGGGGGCCTTAGTTATCTACTTAAGATCAGTATCCGGAACCGGATTCAGTCTTGTAGGGGACGCTCACATCGTCAGTAGAAGGAGCAGCGCCTTCGATGAAATAGCAGACCTCAACGATCACCATTGCGGTGTCGGCGGGGTCAACGATGTTCAGCGTGTTAGCGGAAACGGTGATGGCGGCTTCGCTGGACTCAGAAGAAGTACCAATTCCGCTCAGACCAGTGAAGCCAGAGACATCACCAGAGGCGGGGAATGCACCACCAGAAGCAACGGCAGAAGCGGCAGCGGTACTAGTCGTCAGACCAGAGACAGAAGCAGCGTTAGTGCCGGAAGTGGACAGGTTCACAGTCTGAATCGCAGTGCGATAGACGGTGGCGCCTGCAGGGACGGTCAGAGCCTTGTTCAGACGAGGCTTGTCATCCTGACGCAGGTCGGGGGACTGAATCTCGGGATTCAGAGTGGTGGAGCCAGACACGTCAGAACCGACGATGGCGACGCCACGAACCTGATAAAACTCAATACCAGGGACAGCAAACACACCTTGACCGCGATAAGCGTTCAGGTTTGCTACATAGTTACCGGGGAAAATCACGGACATTGTTAGTTACCTCCTATCAGTAAACGAAAGAGTAACCAACCGTGATGAAGTCCTTATTCAGTACTTCAAAACCGGCGAACAAGCTCCAGATCATGATGATGAAACGGCTGAAGTCATCGTTGTTGTTCAGCAGAATCTGGGCGTTGTTACCACCAATACCCACGCCTACGGCTTGAGGACCGAAGAAGACCAGCTGGGAAGCGCTGTAATCAGCAGCACCAGCAGCCTTGTCGGTGACGACCAGGTTGTAGGAAGTCTCGGGCAGGTTGGTGGACTCGAACCAACGGACACCCTCGAAGAGGAAGCCAGTTGGCATCACGGGTTGACCAGCAACGAAGCCAGCCTGACCGTATGCAGGACCCATGCCTTGGTAGAAGTTGGCGTTGGGGGCTGCGTTGGGTTGCATCGGATTGATCATTCCGCTGCCGGGGTAACGGGCAATTTCACGGAAGTCAGAGTTCTGACGCAGATGCATCATCGCGGTCGGATCCACGATGCAGCGGTAGTAGCCATCAGCGAAGGTCGGGACGTTGCGCTTACGCATATCCTTGACGACTTCGAGAAGGTCAGTGGTGACGTCAAACTTGGCGGACTCGCCTTCGGCGTAGGTCACGCCCAGGGTGCCACCGGATTCACCTTTGGATTTACCACCGGGCAGGTAGTAACCGCCGGACTCACTGCTGGCAGCGCCAGTAGCTTCGGCTTTCAGGAGTTCGTTAGCGAACACCCGGTCACGCCAGCGGCGGTAGTCGTCCAAAAGTGTAAGTGAACCAATGCTTTGGTGGAACACGTTCAGGTTGCCAGTGTCAAGCAGGAGACGTTGGGCAGTGATCAGGGTCTCACGAGCGACCTTGAAGGTAGAAGGCTGAGCGGAATCACGTGTATCGGCGGGGCCGGTGTATTCGCGCAGGGTCACGAGGACCTTGTCCTTCACAATGTTGCGGGCGGAAGCTGTACCAAGAGTCTGGTCGGCGGTCCGCTCACGGGACTCCTTGGTGCCAGGCTTACCCCAGAAGCGATACCGGTCCAGTTGCACTGTTTGACCGGGTTGCTTGGAGAAATCGTGAACCACCACAGGCTCGACAGCCATCTCAATGATGTAGGCCGGGTGGGGACGATACAGTTCTGCACCAAGAAGCTTCGGAAAATCATTATCAATCCACATGTGGATTAACTCCGTAAGCTAAAAGGATTATTGGTGACTTCGACTTAGTCACATATATAGATAGTAGTAATAATTGCTATACTTATGAGTGGATACCCAAGAATACTTGGTAATAGAGATGGACTTTATTGATAGCAGTGAGTGGGTACCCGTACACACTCTTCCTGGTTATGAATGCTGTATTGAATACTACGTCAATAAGCAAGGACACGTTAAAAGTACTAAGGGTGCTATTGAGCGTATTTTAAAAGCTAAAACGGCTAAGACTGGTTATCACGTCGTTAATTTAACTCAACGAATTGGACGCAAGAAGCTTGTAACTGTACCTATTCATACTTTGGTTGCATTTGCCTTCCTTGGTACACCTCCTACTCCTTACGGACGAAAAAAAGGATGCTGTGTTGTTCATCATATTGATGGCAATAAACTCAACAATACGGCAACTAATTTGCGTTGGAAGAAACGGGCTGAGTAAAGTTTGACTAAAATAGTAACAGGTATCAATGTAATCTAATGGCCGATAAGCTTACGTACAAGGGCGGCTCTAAAGTTGTTGGCTCTTCGGGAACTATGAAGCTTGTGCTTCCGAAGGGTGGTGGCGACTTCCATCGTGTTCCCCGCTGGTGGGGTATCAAAGGAACAGTTGCTTATGTTGAAGCAGCAATTTTCAAAGTTCCCCTGGACAATGGCGAAACGGTTCGCCTTCTGCTGCCAGGTGTGAAATCACATATGACTGTGGAGATCCGTCACGATGGTTCCGGAACATTTACCTTCCCCAAAGAAGGCGGTATTGAGCGTGCTGCTGTTGTTGGTGCTGATAGTCTTGACATCATTCATGAATATCAGTTCGCTAAAATCTCCGGTGGTTCTGTTCTAAAGCGCACTGTCGGTAACTTGCCGGAGCCTCCCGCTCCTCCCACATTTGCTGAACGTGTTGCTGCAGCTAACTTCAACTATGCTGTTGGTGTAAACAACATCGGTACAGCTGAGCTTCCTCAGAATGTCTATACCCTTAATGGAGTTGATGGTCCGGGCATTGCTTTTGGAGTAGGCGACACTGTAGCGTTTGATTTCACCGCCGTACAATTGGCACACCCCTTCCGTCTATATACAGATTCCACTAAAGCAACTCCTTACAACAATGGTGTTGAAATTGAAAGTGGCGTAATGCTGTGGACAGTTGGTGAAGCTGGTACATTTAGCTATCAGTGCTCTATTCACGCCAATATGGGTGGAACCATCACTGTCAGCTAACAAGATATTGGCGTTGCTCTGACGTTAAATCATAACTAGAAATAATTTCTGAACCAACTGTCATACGTACGTTATATGGCAGCCTTTTTGTATTGCGGGCGTGGAATCCGATATAGAAATATTCATTGACACCAACATACATCGTGTCGTATGCATACTCTTGGCGATCCTTTGTGTACAATCGAACATCAAACCAAGAATCAATAAAACGGTTTCCTGTTTTTAAGTTTTCTAGATCAACACGTACAACTCCATTGGGCACAAACGCAAATTGAGTACTTACGTCTGCTATCTCATAATCATTCTCAATAAAAAGGTCTTGTTGAAAATCAAACAGCACAGACTCCCAGAATGGGGCTCCTGGGTCAGTAATATTTAACGTGTTAGCTTCAAAGTAATCACCGTTGAGAATTTCTTCGCTGTCAAATACTTTTGTAGTGTTTTGGATATTGAGATCTACTTTGATGAATATATTCTCAGTACCAAACAGACCTACCGTATCTTTGTAATTAGATACATATGGTATAGCTGTCACACGCTCACTTCGAGCGTTAATCATACTGTTTGATCCAATAGCAAAATTTAAGTTTTTACTGGCGGCAAGGTAAGCAGGTGTGCTGCTTCCTGTACCACCGTACGTTTGTCGACTTCTATTTTGCTCTTGCGTAACGCTAACCATTACTTCACAGGCGATCCTTTCTTTATTGTAATTTACAAGTAATAACCTATTTCTGCTTTTGCTTCACGAAGATTTCTTAGACCCTTTTGCTCTAATGTTCGAACTCGATCACGAGACATATTCAAAACTTGCCCAATTGCTGTCATTGACATAGGTTCAAGGATTTCTTCACCAATTCCGTAGCGCATTGATATCACAGCTGCTTGCATTTCAGGCAAATCACCAATTAGCTTACGGATGTCTTCTTTGATGAATTGACGCTCAAGCAAGGTGTCTGGAAGCTGTGTCTCGTCTTCAAGCAGATCAATTAGAGCTGTATCACGATTTTCTCCAATCTTAATTTCAAGTGACGTTGGCTGCCGTGCTTTACACATCAAATCCTTGATCTCTTCAACGGGTAATCCTAGATAGTCAGACAGCTGGAATACACTTGGTATTTCACCATTAAGTTGACTTAGTTCACGCTGGGCTTTCTTGATTTTGTTGAGATTCTCTGTAACATGAATTGGTAAGCGTATTGCCCTCGATTTCTCCGCAATGGCCCTCGTGATACCTTGCCGAATCCACCAATAAGCATAAGTACTAAACTTATAGCCACGGCCAGGATCAAACTTCTCCACGCCACGGACGAGACCAATAGTCCCCTCCTGGATGATATCCAAGAGTTCCATATTTCGCTTTGTGTACTTCTTAGCGACACTGACAACAAGGCGGAGATTAGCAGTAACCATCCTGTCTTTAGCTTTTTCACCGTCTCTAAGCAGTTTGCGAAGTTCTTTTGGTGTGAGCTCCAAAGATGCTGCTAACTCGTCTTTTGTAGGCGTTCCAAGTAGCTCCTCACAAGCCTTGATTTCCATCAATCGTTGTACTTGTCTTCCGAGCAGAATCTCTTCATCGTGCTCTAAAAGAGGAATCCGCCCAATATCACGAAGGTAAGATCGGACGGAATCTCCTGACAGTTTTACGCTCATATACTTCTCTTTGGGTATATATTAAATATAACCTATACTCTACTAATTGTCTAGCCTAAATGTAACTTACTCGCCGTATATCCTTGCGAATCTAACACTCTCTGTAGGCTCTTCTTTTCCCTCTAGCGACTCTACTGCCATAGCCTGTGCGGCGTGTTCGTTATATCCCCGCTCTCTGAAATTGTCGTAGTAACGCTCATACTTTTCGATAGACGAATCGATTTCCTCTCCATGTGTGAGCATTTCGGCTGTTAGTTGGTTTGCAGCCTGATCAGGCATACCATCTGACTTGAGGTGCTTCCAGATAGTTTGAAAAACTTCTGGGTCTCCCTTCGGTTGTTCACCAGCAAGACGCATAGTATTTATTCACTACGACTATCTATTATTGTAGTAAATTAGCCGTAACGTTGTTCAGAAATTTGGGATTGAACAAGATCAGGATTTACACCCATTGCCATAGCTTTTCCAGTAGCAATATCACTACGGAATTGCTCCATTTGTGGAGGTGACATATTGCCCATAGCCAAGGTGGCAGGTGCATTCATCACGCTAAGGATTTCAGACTTACGTCCTTCAAGCATCTGATTTGCTTTGTATTCTGCATTGTCCTCGACAAGATTCATCTTGCGGGACTGCTGTACAGCATTAGCTTGTGCCTGAGGAGCAGCAGCACTGGTGTTTTGCAGAATGTTTTGCTCCATCATCCGTGCATTATTAAAAGGCTGTGTGTTCTCGCCAACCTTGGAGGCGGGACCTCCGTCAAACATATTTGGTCCTTTAGGTGCAGCGGTTCGCTCCATGCCACCAAGACCTTGCATAGCGGAAGAAGCACTCAGAGATTCTTCAGCAATAGTAAAAGGAGATACGCGCATTTCTAATTACTAATCAATACTTATATTGTAAGGGGTCCAATTAAGGACCCCACTATTTATCAAACGTCCTGGACGAGCATCTTGCC
>VMHT01016060.1_pt1 | contig 21694 bp, 50 predicted proteins | sample 4693611 | NCBI WGS metagenome assembly VMHT01 (sample SAMN12280063, study PRJNA550983) | marine metagenome | isolation source: seawater sampled from same location over 5 years 0.02-0.2 micron viral filtrate | place: USA: collected off the coast of southern California halfway between the port... ...
AAAGATTTTAAAATAGCTGTTAAAGGGGCAAAACAGCTCATAGAAGAACATTTGCCCAATTTGTATACCCAGGGTCTAAAACAAGATAAGATAGAGCTAATACAAGGCGTTTTGATAGAAATGATCTTTCAAATGGGATACCCTAGGGTCTCAAAGTTTAAAAAAACACTCAAAGCACTAGATACTGGTGATTTTAATGCTGCTGCTAACGAAATGTTAGATTCCAGATGGCATAAACAAACACCTGCTAGAGCGATAGAATTATCTACAGTTATAAGGAATATTTAAATGTTACAAATGTTAATCAAGCCCCTCTTAGGAGTGGCTAGTGATGCTATTGGTGGATATATGGAAACCAAGAAAGCAAAGGCTAAACAGAAATTAGTTAAGATAGAAGCTGAAACAGAAATCGTTAAGCAACAAATCAAAGGTGAAATAGACTGGGATGTAGAAGCTATCAAAGGTAGTAAAGAATCTTGGAAAGACGAATACTTAACCATCATTTTTAGCATCCCATTGTTGCTTTGTTTTTTACCATTTACTGTTGAGTATGTTGAAAGAGGTTTTGCAGCTTTAGCTATGACACCTGATTGGTATAAATATACATTGGGTGTAATTGTAAGTGCATCATTTGGTATTAAAGGTGCAACTAAATTCTTTGGTAAAAAATGATCTGGGTAATAACTGCTATGTTATGGTATCATGATTTACCTGAACCATCTTATAGTACTTACTCTGAACAATCATTCAATACTAAAGCAGAATGTTTAGACTATGTATTTTGGAATAAAGGAGATCTTGTATATAAACTAGTAGAAGTTCATGGTGTAAAGAATGAAAAGCTTTTAAAAACATGGGCATTCTATTGTGAAAACAGACAACTAGAGGAAGTATGAAAATAAGTGAAAACACCTCCATCTCAATGCCAGCTCGTAATCTTATTAGCATTATTGGTGCTGTTGCTGTGGGTGTTTGGTTTGGGTTTGGAGTCATTGAAAGACTTAATGTTATAGAAACAGAGCTGCAACTGATGAATGCTGACTTACTTAAAGCAGCAGTACAAAAACCTATTGACCAAGAACAGTATATGCTTTTGGAGTTCCTCTCTAAGGAACATGATAAATTAAAGGATGATGTAGAAGAAAAGCTACCAATGATTGATAAAGTAGATATGCATTCTCAATTTCTAGAAGAAAGAGTAATAGACTTGGAAACAATAACTGATAAATTAAGAGGCAACGGTACTCATGATTGAAGTAGTGTTTGCTATATTAATGATTCAGAATGGAAAGGTTATAGAGTATGTGCCTACAAGCGGTATGGCTGAGTGCCTGGAAAAGAAACGCATTGTTACTAGACAGATCGGTGAGGATCAGGAAGGTATCTCAATGTCCTGTAAACAAGTCACAGCAGAAGTCGAGATCGACATGGGTGACAGGAAAAGAATCATCAAAATAATAGAATAAACAGTAGAGAGAAACGCTAGAGGTGTACATTTTTATTCTAGATTTCGAATCCTTACACTCATTCCTCTCTACCTATTGAGTACGCATAACCTTGTTAGATCTGACATCACAGTGACAGGCTTGCTACTCGTTATGTATTACGTAATTCAAACGAGACATCCTAGTTTGTACTTGTACAGCATCTAAGTTGGTTGTCTTTGTACTCAAATATTTTAGCGAGAGAGCCTAAGGAATCGCACCTGTCGTTATGGCTTTGCCGCTCTCTCTATCCTTCTACTCAGAATGGATATCATATTCGTGAAGAAGCTTCTTTAGTTCTCCACATTTCAATTCTTATTTTTGCTAGATCATACAATCTACGCATCTTTGAAAACCTAGCTTTAGCATAAGATAGATTCTCTATGTGTACTCTGTAAGCAGTATCAGCATGAGCTGTTCTTTTCTTAGCAGCTTCACTACCTTCTGCCATACTAGCAAGATTATCTACTAGATGCTTAGTATAGTTATCTAAAAGATCAGATGCTTCTTCATACTCAGCTAGAGTATCAAGATTGTTAGCCATAAAGTTATATGCTTTCTCAGCAGATGCTTCATCTAATGAAGTCTCTTTAGAAAACCTTATATCTTTCTCTGACTTTTCAAAATCAGCTGGATTATAATTCATATTATCCCTCCCTGTTTTTCAATGTAACCTTTTTTACGAGTACAACTTATAATTTCCATTGTACCTTCGTCTTTGGCAAAATAATATTTAAATTTCTGTATAGCTAAATCAGCTGTATGAGCTTTGACTGTACTATCTACCATTCTAGTCTTACCACTTTTATCAGTATAATCACCTATACAATGATAAGTGTTAGGAGCATTGGCCAAATAATCGTTTAGCTTTAGTTTAGCTTCCATTATGTCTAATTTACTCAATGTAGTACCCTTTCATCATCTTGTAATAAGTAATTCCATAAATTATCTTGTACTTCACCAGTAGCAAATAAAGATACTTTACACTTATCTCGATTAGTTATTTCATAAATAGTTGTTCTGGCATCACCAGCTTTGTTATGTGAGGATATAACTATACACTCAGATTTCTTTCGTTGCTTTTGTTTTTTAACTTTACCTTCACTAACAAAACTATATGTACTGATACTCTTGCGTTTTAATATTTTAGATAGATTTACAGCCTCATCTTTCAGTTCCTTGTCAAATAACTTAGTAAATGAAGCTGTACCCCTAGTATGCCCTACAAGAATAGTTGCTACATGACCATCTCTGCGAAAGTTCTCAATAGCTACTTCACAGACATTCTCATGATATGCATCAAAAAATGCAGAATCTAATTCATTAATAGTGATGTCAGAAAGGTATTCTTTGTCCTTCTTCGTCATATTCTGCACTAACCTCTGCATCATCCATAGTACTAGCAGAATAAAGATTGACTGCCTGTTTCACATATTGAACCTTATCAGACCATTTCATTTCTTTATCTAGCATAGCATCATTGACTGCTCTTACACGAACCATGTCACCTGAACGCAGAGCATCTGTTATTGTTGTAGTTACTTTTTTAGCAGTAACTGTTGGTTCGTCAAGATCATCAGCAAGAGCTTCAAGACCTTCAGCAACTTTAAGTTGTTTAGCTGTGTAGGTTTTACCATTCTTACTGTAGCCCTCAAACTCAATCCATTCACCTTCTTTAAGTGAATCCATTGGTTTAGTTCCGTCTGATAGCAATCCATTGTTCCAATAGACTACGATATCATTGTCGTTCATTTTAGCAGGAATCCAGAATTTAACTTGGTCACCTTCTGAGTAATCCCTTGCGTCTTTCTTTAGTTGTGCTTGGTATGCCATATGTCCTCCTTTGTTAAGCTTTAGACCAATACCTGTCAGCGATTGTTTTAGTGTTTTCATCCCATTTGAATCCTTCTGTGTTAAGTATGTTATGTTTCATAAATGTTCTAGCATCTTTGAATAACTTATTGTTCTTCTCGATAGTACTGAACACTTCAATCATAAACTCACCCTCCCTTTTTACGATGTCATCTGGTATTCCAAAGATAGCACATTTCTTATCTGTTGCATATAACAATGCTACATTTTTACCAGATAATAAGCCATATAATGACACCTGTCTTACATGAGCCATCTTGGTTTTAAATGGATCAGTTGGAAATGCTTGTGTTGCTTTTGTATCTACTATCAGATCATCATACTCAAAGTCTGGTACATAAGTTATCTTGTGTTTAAGATTAGGATATTCAACAATCTTTTTCTCATTGTATGATAAAAGTTCTTTGTCTAGATTGTGTAAGATATCTACAAAGTTATTAGCAATTGGACCAACCTTGTCCATCTGTTTAGGTATAACACCTTGATCTGCTTTTAGTAAATCTTCACACATTATTTCAAACTGTGTATTTGCTAGTTCTTGCACATATTTGTTTCTTTTATCACTATCTTCAAGATTAGCTTTGATAAAATCAAGTCCATTGTAAGCTGCAAACTCAGCTATTGTACCCATAGCCATACTGTAATTTTGTTTAGACTCTACACCAAAATAGTTACGCATTAACCATAATGAGGGATTTTCTATATAATCAACTCCTCTTGATGCACTATGCCTATAGTCATCACTAAGAATAGGTTTGTTTAATTTCATATTTACTCACTTTCAATAAATCATATTCGTTGCATATGTACAACAAATCATTCATATTTAATTAATGGAGCGAGAGGATAAGAGGGATATTCAGCCAGTACTGAAGCAGGGTAGTTATGTAATGGTTATGAATCTAAGAGAATGCTCTCTTGATACTCTGCGCAATCGTAATTTAATTACCTCTATTCAATATTCTGCTGGTATGAAATATAGAAAGCTCCATGAAATATCTCAATTAGGCAGTAAAGTAGCTCATCTCTCTGAAAGAATAGATGGAGGTGGTTCTGCTGGTAATATTGCAGATCATAAACTAGATGCTATGGAAGGTCTAGCTCGATGCAATACAGCTGTTGGTCCTACATCAGCAGATGTACTAGATCTAGTATGTGGTAAAGGATATAGCATATCTGATTTAAATCGTATTATGAAATGGTCTAAGAACTATGGTGGACATAGACTTAGAGAAGCACTAGGAGAAGCTGCTGTTCATTTCGGATTGGTCAGCAAAGGAAATACTATTCGTGGCTAAAAAGCGTAGAATAGACAAATCGTTATTTGATCCTTCGATAGAAAAACGCTTTCGGAGTACGAAACATCTAAGTTATGTCCGTGAACACCCCTGCTGTATATGCAAGACAGACCAGGATGTTCACGCACATCATATCATGTATGCACAAAAAAGAGGTCTCGGACTTAAGGTATGTGATTCGTATACTGTACCTTTATGTATGTATCACCATATGGAATTGCATCAGCAATATGGCAATGAAAGAAAGTTCTGGTTAAACTACTGTTTAGAACCAATTATTTATTCTCAAATATTATGGAAAAGTACTTGCAAATGACTCCCAACTCAAGTTATAAGTTTAATCACACTAGAATAGGTGTATCTACATGAAACTCCCTTTAAAAATTAGAGTTGGTTATAGAACTATTGATATAGAATATGCTGGTCCTGATTTTAAACGAGACAATATGACTGATTCATTTGGTCAATATCTTGATCGTGAGAATAAAATAGAGATACAACCAGGTCTTTCTCCAAAAGAGGAAGCAAACACAGTATTGCATGAGATCATGCATTGTGTATTTAAGACGATAGGTGAAGTCAACGATGGTATGGCTTTATCTAATGATACTACAGAGGAAAGAGTTGTGTTGAATACAACTAACATACTCCAACCCCTGTTGTTCATGGATAACCCTGAACTGTTAGTCTACCTCACGAAATCTGTTCGTAAGTGATTTTAGATCGTCTATGATATCTTGTAGGTCTAGTTTTAGTTTTTTGTAAGATCTAGCAAAGATCCAACCAACTATAAGACCAACTAAAAATTCAAACATTATGATTTATCCTCCAATTGTAATGGTTCATAACCAAAATCTATCCCAGCTCCTTTTTGTAATGTAGATGATATTGCTTTCATAAGATGTTCTGATTGACTACCAGCAGACCAAATCATATCTTGAGCTTGTTGGTGAGCTTGGTCAAGAGCTAGTAATTCTTTACCGTCTTCAGTATTCTTATACTCTCTATCAACCATTTTACCACAAAGCTCTTTAAGTTTTGAAACAACTTCATCATGTGAACGAATGTTGTAACAGCTGACATCTTCAGCAACACACATTCTTTTAACAACTTTGATTAGTTCTTCTTTAGTTTTGTTATAAGCTTTTTCTTTCGTATTGTAATCATTAAGTAATGTATTGATCCCAATAGTCTTCAGGTACTTCGGATACATCTTCGTAATCATCTGTTCCTTCTTTCTTGACTCTTTGAGTTCTAGTACTCTCTTGGCGTTGTAAACTTGATCGCTTACTCTGCCCAAGAAGTATTCTCTTTGTCTCTCTGACATTTTTGACATTGTTATATCCTTTCTTTATTAAGATTTTATCTACACCACGAGCTGTCATAAAGCTTTCACGGTATAGTTTTTTTATTAGTTTCATTTGTTCAACTGATCTTGAATTATAATACTTATAGTGTACAGGACTCTTTTGTTGAGTAGGTACATTATGTCGTTTAGTCCAAAACCTTATCACATGAGCTGGTTCTTCTAACTCGACTGATAACATTGGTACAGTTTTAAATCTCATAATTATTACCTTTCACTGGGCAGGAAACATGAACAAACGAAAGAACCTACCCAGCTATTCCTTTATGGAATCTTGTTCTTTATCAGGATATTTACTTTTGTCCATTTCCTGACATAACTTGATCATTTGATCTAAAAAATTTTGAAACCCTTTAGGATTCATTTCATTGTAGTTTTTATCGCATACTCGATAAATGTAAGTTGCTAAAGATTCATCATCTTTCTTCTTCATTTCAGTCATTTATTTTAACCTTATCTAAGTTATTTATATACCATAGATCACTTACTTGATCCCTAAGTATTGATATTTCATCAGAACACCAATTACTGCTGTATCTACTATTATGTATATACAAAGCATAGTTTGCAAACACCAACAATAAAACAAGTATAAATGTATTACAGAGGCTCAAGTAAATAAAACTTTTCATATTTAACTCCTGTCATAAGCTCTGCCTCTTGATTCAGCATATCAGCAATATTTTGTAATCTGTTTCTGTCATAAGAAGATTGTACAATCCTTCTATTACCTTCAGAACATAAACTATATATTTTTACTTCTACTACTTCATCTTTGGGTAAAGCTTTTTTCATAAGCTCTACAACTTTTTTACCACCAGCAGTCATACCATACCTCTTTTCCTTCTTTGATCCACTGAAGTGCATCTTCACAGAATTTTAGGTCATCTTCTTTGTAGTCTTGCATAGATTCTTCTTGGAATTCATGCCCCCAAAAGAAGCCACCATCACAAAAGGGTAGTCTTTGATCTTTAACTAACTGCTGTAACTCAAGAATATCTTTCTCATCCAATAGAAGTTTCTTCTGATTGAAAACATCATTATCATCAGGATGTTTCTCAAGATATTTATCGTGCATAAATTGCTGCAACCTAGCGTGTTTACGCCAGTCGTATACAGATATATTATTGTAACCTGCTTGTTGATCTAACCCCATAGGATCCTCCTTCTGTTTTATATTTGTGACAAGCATCAAATACTCTTTGCCATACATCAAACGGAGTCTCATTCCATGGTGTACCGCCAAAGCTATTTTGAATACTCTCTATAGTTTCGTTTTCTAATACGCCCATAACCATATTTGCATACGGTATGTCTGACATATCTATGTTCGATTTTGGTTCATAACCCTCATATTTACTCAATATGTTCATAATTATTTCCTTTCACTAATGGGTTCTGGATCAACAACAGCTGCGTCTCCAACAATATTGGCTACTCTCGCTACCCTCCCCTGGTTCGATAACCAGTCAATAAAGTAGTGAGATGCAGTTGGATTAATACCGTTGTCATCTTTAAATCGACCTTCTTCATCTATGTACATTTCATAGTTTTTATTACCTACCCTACAGCCTGTAATCTCAATCATATTACAGCCTAATAGTTTGTACATATCCTTGAAGTTTGGTCCGTCTTCACCCTGTATAACATGAGTCTTTATCTCACCATGTACAGGTACAATTGTAACCTTATAGTTATGCATGGAACCTCCTAAATTTAACTTTGGTTTTATTACCCCAATTGTATAGTCTTTCTATAGTATCAATATAATCAAGACTATTTACACAATGGTATAATTTGTTTCTATTCAAGGCTAGTTTCTTTATAAACTTCTTGAATGTAAACTGTTCATCTTTAAACAATGAAAGCATTGCCATAATAAACTTTTGTTTTTTATAGCCTTCATAGTATTGACCAATCTCTGCAATCATCTTTGCTTGTTTAGAAGCTACAGCAAATTGTCCTGGTGGTATTTCAAACTTACCATCTTTGAAATCTGTAGTAGCTGCATGAGACTTACTATCTTTTAACATTGCAAGACATACAGCATTTGATAGTTTAGTTTGTTTTTTGAATACATTGAATTGTGTGTATGGTCCAATGTTACCATCTTGTCTGCTTTCTAGCGCTACATAAGATGCTAAGTAATCATCAAACGACCAGTTCTTATTGTTCTGGTTCATTGTTCTGATTGTATCAAGTGTCTCTGTGGCTACTCTATAGAAGATTGGTAAACCTAAAGCTTTGATTGCTGTGAATCTATGTTGACCATCACATATTTCCATTTTCTTGTTAACTGTGATTGGAGTCTTAATAAACTCTCTAGACATAGATCGTCTCAATTTGTTGACATGACCAATATCTATCGGTCTGTTGCCAAACTTTAGTCTGAACAATCCATAGTTGTTAGTTTTATATATTCGGTTCTCGTCCATTGTTTTGGTCCTCCCATTGTTGTTCCATGGTTTGATAATCCGTGTTGATTTGTTTACATAGTTTCTCTATGTCGTCATCTACTTTGCTCTCATCACCGTCTACTTGTCCTGCAAGTATACCGTTCTTAAGATCAAACAGATATGTAATCTCCCTACGGATATCATCGGCTTCCGTGAGAGTAGTTGCTTTATCCATCTCTTTCCAATACTTAACAATTATTTGTTCGATACGGTTAAAGCCTTGTTCTTTTGACATTTCACCATCGTGAACTTTGTCAATTACTTTAGTTATTTTGTTTATTTCCATAAGCTACCTCCTTGAAAATATTAACATAATTGTAGGGGGGAGGGAAGTTTAACCTTCATTTATTTCCAGTACCCTCCCCAACCTAGCTACTTATTGCTTGGGCGTGGTGCTTCAACAATACTGATATCAACACTAGGATCAGCAACAATTGAATTCATGCTCTCCATAGTAATTGATTCACCTGGCATTACCTTGGTGAAGTTAATAGTCTGTATAACTTTAAACTGTTGACCAGTCTTTTCATACGGTACTACTACCTCTCCGTTGGCATCTCTTTTCCAGATGTTCTGTACATACCCTTTGAGGTACATACTAGCTTGTTTACTCGTGTCTATTGGCATACTAACCTCCTTATTTTACACGGTTTACGATATCTTGAAGCTTCTTGTGCTTCATAGCTATCACTTGTTCTAGCTTTGTTATCTTGTCTTGCGCTTTAGCATACTGCTCTAGTGCTTCGTCAAGAGATGGTTCACCATCAGCTAGTGCTTTTGCTTTCCTGACCATACGATCAATTAGCAAAAAACTACTCATAGCTCTCATTATTCTAAACATACATCCTCCTTTCACTCTATGGATACGATTTGGATTTCAAAAAAAAATTAACCAGCCAGAGTCGAAACCCTGACTGGCTTTGTTGTAGTTATTGTTTTGCGATAAAGGCTTTACCGTCTTGGTATACCTTCTCTTTCGCTACAATAGATCCTTTGTCTAACTCTTTCTCAATCTTATCAAGAGTAGATCTAGCTTGATCCATTTTCTCGTAGGCAACTTTCGTAAACAGATCAGCTTGTTCAACAGGTTTTACTGCATTGGCAAGTTTCTCAACATTACCAGTGACATGATAACCATAAGCCTGTCTTTCTTCTCGAAATGTATTACGATAACCATCAAGTTCTTCTGGCATATTATCATAAGCCATCTCAAAAAACTTGAAGTATTCTTGAGTCATGGACTGTTTCATGATCTTCATTTGTTTAGCAGACCTACCATATCTGGATTGAGGACTGATATATAACAAGCATGAAGTATGGGTTGCACCGAAGTTTACCCACATTAGAGACATCAAACCAAGAGCTTGTTGCTCATACCAATCTCGTTGTTGTTGTAATTCTTCAACATCAGATTGCTTTGGTCGATTGTCATCTAGTCCATATATACCAGGGGTATCATCTTCCCTGACTTCTTTGATATCATCAACCATGTTGAGAGTATCATTGATACTTCTATCAAGCTGAATAGTCATCATAATACAAGCATGAATCTCAGCTGACTTTGAGTTTCTGATATCATAAGTGTTAAGATTACGATCTTTCTGTCTGGCATCAAGACACCTAACCATAGTGTTCATTGAGTCCTCAACAGGATATAGTTCTATAATCTTTACGTTTTTATAATCAAGATCTAATTTGTTCATAATTTACTCCTTTGTTCTATTAGATTTGTTAATTCCCTTACCCTCTCCCTCTCCTCATCAACTTTGTAGGCGAGATAGAAAATAAGCGTGAGCATCGATACGAATATCGCTGTGATGCAAATTGATAGTACATAAGTCATAATAAAATCCTTTCGTTTGTTAGTTCAAATGACATACAGACTGCCTCATTATTCGCAAAGCTATGATGTCAACGCATTATGGTAGGAGGCTCAACAGCTGCGCTGTTGTTATGCGCAATGCCTCTTATGCATTGACGCAATGAAGCCGAGTCGAAGCCATAAAGCAAGTTGACAGCTATGCATTTGTGAATATGATTGGCATCTGTTGGCGTTAGTAACCTGAATAGAACTGGACTTCACCAATAGCATTACATCACTTCCACATATACAAACATATGAAGTCTTGTAATGCCAATAGACTGAAGCATTTATGCTTTGCAAATGCGGATAAAGCTGTCGAATGCACGAAAGAAACTGTGCATTAGCAATCAACTTATGCAGCGAATACAAAGCATAAATTCAAACTCAGGGGTTTTAAGTCGGCTATGCCGTCAAGTCTGCGCTGAAGGCGCAGTATAATAAGAAGGGGGGTTTCAATGAACACTAATCAATGGAGGATCAACATATGCCTTTAGTCGGTAATGTAATATTCGGAGAAGATACATTCGGAAGAACACAAGCAAAAGCTTACTCAGCTATGAGTGGGCATAAGATAGAGCCAAACCCTCAGATAGAGTTGGTATTTAAAGGCTCAAACTTCGATGAGAATCAACATAAGTACTCGTTGGGAGGGGTTAGTACCCTTTTCGATAAAATAGGAGAATAATATGCAATATTTAAAAGATTTGGCACAGTCAGTTTACGACAAATGGTCTGTACTGCCGAAGAAACACCAGATAGCAGTAGCTATAGGGGTTTTAATTGTAATAATAGCAATAATAGGAGGCTAATATGACACCAATGGGAGCAGGAACATACGGATCTAAAAAGGGTAGACCTATGAAAAAGAAAAATAAGAAGAAAAAAGGTAAGAAAAATGCTTACTAAGAAACAAAAAACACTACCAAAAGCACTTCAAGAGAAGATCATGAAGTCAAAAGGTAAGAAAAAGAAAGGTAAAAAGAAATGATACCAGGATTAATGTTTAAAGCAGGTAGAGCTATAGTAAAAGGCAAAAAGAAAGTCAAAAAGGCTAAAGCTACACCTACATATGCTAAAATTAAGGCATCAGAGAACAAAGTTAGAACAGCTATGGGCTTAAAAGGTTCAGGTAAAGCTAATGTAGTTCGTAGAAAAGTAAAAGCACCTGTAGGATATACAGCGCTTGGTGCTTCTCTATTCATGGGTGATGATGACTAAATCTGACAAAGATGTTATTGACCAGCTTGTTAAGTCATTGACTAACACAAAGGAAAAAGCACCGATCAGGTATAAGAAACCTGAAGTAGAAATCGTATTCGAACCAGAACCACCTGTAAAATTAGTAATAAATAATAAAAAAGGACTATTATAATGGCAAAGAATAGAAGTTTAGTAGATCTTGCAGAAGAAATATCTGCACTATCACCTAATGAATTACAGACACTTGGAAAGATTGTAATTGCAAAACAACAAATGACTACTCCTGCTGCTCCTGTATCTTCTCCACAGAATGTACCTGGACCAATGGGTAGTGCTACACCACAAATGCAACAAAGAATGCAACAACCAAGAAGAACTGCACCACCTACAGCTAGAGATGCAGTTATGCCTGGTTTATTGAGGTAATGGTTAGAATCAGCAGGTTTGCGAGTAATTATCATACAACTCCAAAGAAAAAAACCAAACAGAAGCTTTATACTGAAGATGAAGACAAGATGTTGGCTTTTATAACTGCTAAACCAAAGAAGTTAAAAAAAGATACTATACCAAAAAAAGAAGTACCTAGACCACAACCAGACGATTCTAAAAGAACTGGCTATATGAATATCGATGTTAAAGGTAAGGTAAAAGAACTTAAAGCATTGACTAGGCGAGAAAGACTTGACCTGGCAAGATTTAAAAATACACAGAAAGCAAGGAGAAAATAATGGCTGAAGAAAAGAAAACCAAAAAGAAAAAGAAAGGTTTAATGAAAAAAACCCTATTAAGAGTTACTCCTAAAGGAGCATTGTATGGTTTAGGAGCTGCTGCTTTGTATGGTCTTGGAAAAGAATCAGGTAAAGCAGAAGAAAATAAAATAAAAGCAGAACTTAGAAAAAGAGGCATTAGAGCATAATGAGAGGTGGTAAAAGACCAGGTGCAGGAAGACCAAGAGGAGTAGTAGCTGGTACTAAGGGAAAAAGATTAGAAGAACATTTAGAGTCCATAAGTAGAACACCATTAGATTATATGATTAATGTATTGAACAATCCAGCAACATCTCCAGAACGTAAGATGTGGGCAGCAGAGAAAGCTGCACCTTACCTTCATCCTAGATTGGCTTCAAAAGAACTTAAAGTATCAGGAGATGAAAACAAACCAGTGAAAATTAATTTATGCCAAAGTCCAGAAAAGGAATAGAAGATCAATTAACAATACCGTTTAAACCTCGTAAATATCAATGGGAGGTTTTTAATAAACTAAAAAGATTTAATGTTATTGTTTGTCATCGTAGGTTTGGAAAGACCTGCCTTGCAATTTGGAAGATAATAACAACAGCTGTTGAAATGCCTGGAGCCAGATTGGCATATATTGCTCCTACCTATAGACAAGGAAAAGCTGTAGCTTACGACTATCTAAAAGAATATACCGAACCACTTATGAAATTAGGTGGAGGTAGAAACGAAACAGAATTAAAGATAGATCTTTGGAATGGTAGTCGATTACAAATATTCGGAGCTGACAACCCAGATGCACTTCGTGGACTTGGGTTTGACGGAGTTATACTTGATGAGTATGCCCTCATGTCTCCTAGGACATGGACAGAGATTATTAGACCTGCTGTATCAGACAAACTTGGCTATGTTATTTTCATAGGAACTCCTATGGGTCATAATCAGTTTTGGGAAGTATTTGATTTCTCAAAAAGAACTGATAGCAAGGATTGGTTTGGATGTATGTATAGAGCATCTGATACTGAAGTTATCCCAGAATGGGAACTAGAAGATGCTATGCGTACTATGCCAGACTCACAGTACCAGCAGGAATATGAATGTTCATTCAATGCTGCGGTACAAGGAAGTTATTACGGAGCATTAATGGAGAAAGCTGAAGGCGATAAGCGTATAGGCGATGTACCTTATGATCCAACTATTGGAGTAGAAACTTGGTGGGATTTAGGTATAGGTGATTCTACAGCAATATGGTTTGCACAAAGAGTTAATAACGAAGTAAGACTCATTGACTATTTAGAAACAAATGGTGAATCACTTGCATATTATGTTAGTGAACTAAATAAGAAACCATATAACTATTCAGCTCATATAGCTCCACACGATATTACAACAAGAGAACTTGGTACTGGTAAATCTCGATTAGAGGTTGCATCAGAGCTGGGGTTAGACTTTGAAGTAGCTCCAAAGCTAGAAGTAGATCACGGTATCGAATCAGTAAGAAATACTTTGCCTAACTGCTGGTTTGATAGAATAAGATGTAAAATGGGTATTGAATCATTAAAACAATATAAAAAAGTTTTTGATGATAAGAACCAGGTCTTTAAGAATAAACCCCATCACAACTGGGCATCACATGGATCAGATGCTTTTAGGTATGGGTGTGTAGGAGAAGCTCCTGAAAGAACCGATTGGGCAAAAGAAATTAATATAGATACAAGGTATATAATATGAGTAAGAAACAAGGAACAAAATATGGACAGAAAGTTTTTGGTGGTCAATCTGTGTTAGGATTAAAAACTGCAAGGACCATAAAAAAATATAAACCAATTGCAATAGCAGCACTAGTTGGTGGAGCTGGTATTTCAGCTGTTCAAGCTATGAGAAAAAGAAAAGAAAAAAAGGGAAAAAAATAATGGCATCGCCAAAACCAAAAAATAAAGCATTGTACTCAAGAGTAAAATCTGAAGCTAAAAAGAAATTTAAAGTTTATCCTAGTGCATATGCAAACGCCTGGCTTGTTAAAACTTACAAGAAGCGTGGCGGAAAATATTAATGGCTTACCAAGGTGGACTGCGTAAGTGGTTCAAAGAGGATTGGAGAGATGTTAAGACTGGCAAGAAATGTGGTCGTTCCGGAAAGAAAGATAAAGGTAGACCATACCCTGCGTGTAGACCTAAAAAGGTAGCAAAAAGAATAACAAAGAAAGAGGCAGCTAAAAAGACTGGACCAAGTAAAGTTAAATGGTCTGTTACTGCATCAGGAAGAAAGAGAAAAAATAAATGATGAAATCAATTAAAGCACCTGCTGGTTTTCATTGGATGAAAAAAGGTTCATCTTATAAATTAATGAAACATTCAGGTAAATTTAAATCACATAAGGGAGCATCATTAACTGCTAAGTTTGAGGTACAGAAGAAACATGGCTAAAACACCTGCGTGGCAAAGAAAAGAAGGTAAATCTAAATCTGGTGGTTTAAACAAAAAAGGTGTAGCTTCTTACAGGAGAGCAAACCCAGGAAGTAAATTAAAGACTGCTGTAACTACAAAACCAAGTAAATTAAAAAAAGGATCTAAGTCTGCAAAAAGAAGAAAATCATTTTGTGCAAGAATGAAAGGTATGAAGAAAAAACTTACATCTTCTAAAACAGCAAATGATCCTAACTCAAGAATAAATAAATCATTAAGGAAATGGAACTGCTAAATGGATGACCAAAAATTAAAGGCAATGATCTCGTCTGAAATTCAGACTTCAATGGGATATCTTGGTGGAGAGCTTACAGAACAAAGAACTAAATCATTAGAATATTATTTTGCTGAACCATTCGGTAATGAACAAGATGGTAGATCACAAGTAGTATCTACCGATGTATCAGATACTATTGAATCTATATTGCCAACAATAATGAGAACATTTACATCATCTCCTAGAGCTGTACAAGCTACAGCAAATAAACCAGGTGATGAAGCTGCTGCGAAACAAGCAACAGATTATTTGAACCATGTATTTTATAAAGACAATCCTGGCTTTACAATTTTATATACTTTTTTTAAAGATGCATTATTGCAAAAAAATGGAATCCTAAAAGTATATTGGGATGATTCTTTAGATGTAGAACGATCAACATATGAAGGACTTACAGATGATGAGTTTGCTTTATTACTGGCTGATCCTGAAGTAAAAGTATTAGAGCATACTGAGTATGAAATAGACAATGAAGAATCATTAGTTGAAGCACAAAAGTTTATCATGGATAGAGGAATGCCAGGAGATGTAAAATCATCTGGTAAACTACATGATGTTGTAGTTAATAGAATGAATAAAAAAGGTCAGGTGAAAATTGAGAATGTACCACCTGAAGAATTTTTAATATCACGAAGTGCTAAAACAATTGAAGATGCACATTTTACAGCACACAGAAAATTTCTTACAAGATCAGAATTAATAGAAATGGGATTTGATCCTGAAATAGTTAAAGACTTACCTACTGATAATGATCAAAGATATAGTGAAGAAAGAACTGCTCGATATGATGACTTAGATTATAACTCATTGAACGAGCATTCAGCAGCAGAAAAAGCTAATGAAGAAATACTAATATACGAATGCTACATCAAGCTTGATGAAGATGAAGACGGAATTGCAGAATTACGAAAGGTTACTGTAGCAGGCGACAGCTCATATAATATCTTAGACAATGTGCCTTATGACAGATGCCCATTCGTAAGCATAACACCTATTCTAGTACCACACAGGTTTTATGGTAGATCTGTTTCAGAACTTGTTGAAGATGTACAATTAATTAAAAGTACAATTATGAGACAGTTGTTGGATAATATGTATCTAACAAATAATAACCGAGTCGCTATTATGGATGGTCAAGTAAATATTGATGATCTATTAACAAACAGACCTGGAGGAGTTGTTAGAACAAAACAACCACCACAATCAGTTATACAACCTTTACAATCACAGCCATTGAATCAACAGGCTATGCCATTGTTAGAATACTTGGATGTTGTTAGAGAACAAAGAACAGGTATTACAAGATACTCACAAGGTATGGATGCTGACTCATTAAATAAAACAGCAAGTGGAATTAATCAAATATTAACACAAGCTCAATTAAGAGTAGAACTTATTTGCAGAGTATTTGCTGAAACAGGTATTAAGGAACTATTTAATAAACTATTAGAAGTTGTAATTAAATATGAAACGAAAGAAAAGATCATTCGTGTAAATGAACAGTATGTAACAATGATGCCTATGGAATGGGCAAACAAATGTAACATTAATGTTCAAGTAGGTTTAGGAACAGGTAGTAAAGAACAGGAACTAGGTATTCTAAATAATATTCTTGAAAGACAACTGCAAGCAATTAACTTACAAAAATCAGCAGCAGGACCTATGGTCAATCTTAGAAATGTACATAATACATTAACTAAATTAGTAGAAGCTGCTGGTCTGAAAAATGTTGAAACATACTTTACTGATCCAGTTATTGGTGCTGCGCAAATGCCACCACCACAACCACCTCAACCTACAGAATTTGAGAAGGTAACACTAGCTCAAGTACAAGGTGAAAATCAACGGAAGATACTTGATACTCAGATAAAAGAAAGAGAACTTGAGTTGAAAACACAAGAAATGATATTAAATTTTGAAACTAGAATCAAAGAACTAGAAGCTAAATATCAAATGTCTATTGACAGTAATGCAATAAAAAGAGAAAGTGATCTTACAAGAAAAGAACCCACTAATCAATTAGGAGACATTGGTCAAGAAACTGTAAAGCAACAACAACAATTCTTTGATCCTAAAAATCAATAATGGATGAACACGCATTAAATAAAGAACTATCCAAAGGCTCTAAAGCCAAAACAATATTAGAAGACTCATTATTTATTGAGACCTTTGATACACTCAAAGATACCTATACAAATCAAATAATGAATACTTCCTATAAAGATTCAGAAGCAAGAACTGCTATCTGGGTAGCCTATCATCAGTTGGATAAGGTCAAAGACCACCTAACTGAAATAATGAATACAGGCAAACTTGCCTCTAGACAATTAGAGGATATCAAAAAACTAAAATAGGAGGACTATATGTCTGATGCTGAACAGCAGCCAACCACGGTAAGTGGAGCTGCAGATACGATTAAGGGTTTGTTGAACCAATCAGCCGACAATCAACAAGCACCAACTGAGACCGAAACGGTTGCAGAAGAAACACCAATGCAAGTTAGCGATGAACCTGTTGAATCAATAGAGGAAACATTAAATCCTAGCGACATTCCATACAAAGACGCATTGTCAGAGGAAAGTACTGAAGTATCTGATGAAGAAACGAGTACACAAGAAATTTCTGAGGAGCCTATATTCCCTGTCACTATTGACGGACAAAAATATGAGGTTAACCAACAAGAACTTATAAATGGATATCAAAGACAAGCCGATTACTCACGAAAAACTGAAGAACTCTCAATTGAAAGAAAACAACAAGAGGATCAGTTAACTCGTGATAGAGAGAGCGTTCAATCTCAAATGGGTAATTTAATTCAATTAGAACAATCCCTAAGATCTCAACTTGATGCAGAAATGCAGAGTATAGATTTTGATAAAATGTATGAGGAAGATCCTGTACAAGCATCTCGCTTACAGTATCAAATGCAGAAAAGGCAAAAAGACCTAGAAGCAGCTCAACAAAAGATCATATCTTCTCAACAGCAAGATTATACTAAGTATGTTGCTGAACAAGAAAAACAGATGTTTTTAAAAATGCCTGAAATGAAAGATCCAGCTAAAGCTAGTGTTGTTAAAAATAACATGAAAGAGTATTTAGCAGATCAAGGATATCAGGCACAAGAAATAGCTGGTTTAACAGATCATAGGATGTTGTTAGTTTTAAGAGATGCAATGGCTTACCGAAAACTGGTAAAATCAAAACCAGCGTTAAGTAAAAAAGTTGCTGATGCACCAAGGGTTGTAAAACCTGGAATGGCAAAAACTAAAAATGAAAAATTACAAATTGCAAAGAGTGAGCGTGTTAAGCGTCTAAGAAAATCAGGTAGCGTAAGAGATGCTGCTGCTATTTTTAGACAATCAATTAAAATCTAATAAAAGGAGCTTATAATGGCACAACCAAGTAATTTGTATGATACATACGATACTACTGGTATTAGAGAGGATTTGGTCGACATAATTTATAATATTAGTCCATCAGAGACTCCAATACTTTCAGCAATTCCTAGAACTGCTGCAAAATCAACTAAACACGAATGGCAACTTGATAGTTTAGCTGCACCTGCTGCTAACTCTGTAATCGAGGGTGACGAAGCTACTACAGATGCATTAACTGCAACTACAAGAGCTTTTAACTTTACTCAGATTATGGATAAAGTAGTAGCACTTTCTGGCACTCAATCAGCGGTAGATGCTGCTGGTAGAGCTGACGAAATGAGCTATCAAATCGCTAAAAAATCAAAAGAACTTAAGAAAGATATGGAATTTGCCCTTATTAAAGGTCAAGTTCAAGCTGCTGGCGATGCATCAAACGCTAGAAAATTAGGATCAATCCCTACATGGATTAAAACTAATGGTGATGCAGGATCTGGTGGAGCTTTATCTACTGGTTCTGGTACTGATTTACCTAACTCTGGTACAGACAGAGACCTTACTGAAACAATCTTAAAGACTGTTATCAAAGAGGTTTATGAAGCTGGCGGAGAAATGGATATGCTCGTTGTTCCACCAGCTGTGAAACAAACTATATCTGGTTTCAACGCTAACACTACTAGATTTGGACAAGCTGACGCTAGAGTAGAGTATGCTGCAATTGATGTATACTCATCTGACTTTGGTGATGTTCAAGTCGTACCTAATAGGGTTATGGCAGTAACAAGTGAGAGTAATGCTTTTCTTATCCAAAGAGATATGATGGCAACATCTTACTTGAGAGATTTCCAAATTGACGAACTTGCAAAAACTGGCGATAGTCAGAAAATGCAACTTCTTGCAGAGTGGACTCTTGAAATGAGAAACGAAGCCGCACACGGTATTCTTCTCGACATCAACCAATAATCTAAGTGAGGGGGGGCAACCCCCCTCTTTAGAATCATTCTAAGGAACATTATGTATTATAAATTAACAGGAACAGTACAGAAGGTAGACTACACAGCTAGTGCTGCAAACAGTTCAGCTATATCTGCACAATGTAGATATGTAAGATTGTATGCAACAACTGATTGTCATATATCTATTAGCAATCCTGCGGTAACAGCAACTGCTGCTATGACACCATTACAGGCAAAAGATTTTGAATATTACAAAGTATCACCAGGTAATATCATATCTGTAATTAGATCTTCTGGTAACGGATCATTATATATTTCAGAACTTACGGAGTAACCATGACTGATTATAAAGCACCTACTACATTTAAAGTTGGAACTACACAGACAGTAGCTGTAGGCAGCTCAAGTGCTGCATCTTCAAATGCTTTAAATGGACAAACAAGAGAAATTAGAATCGTAACAACTGTTGATGCTTATGTAGAAATGAATGCAACTTCACCTACAGCAACATCATCTAGCATTATTATTCCTGCATTTACACCAGAGTATTTTAGAGTAGCACCAGCTACTAAAGTAGCTTTTCTACGAGTTGGATCTACTGATGGTACAGCAAGGGTTACTGAACTAGCACAATGACCATTGCGACTAGATTCTCGCATCGAGGACAAGATAGATATAGAGATAGAAGAACAGATACTCCCAATGATAATATCAAATTGGAAGATGGCACTTACTTGCTTATACAAGCAGGAGACAATATTAAAATAGAACAGGCAGTAGGTACTGTCTTTAGTGGTAGACCAATATCTAACTAATGGCTCGTAAAGCTAAGAGTTATACTGAACATGAATCTGGACCAAAGAAAAGAACTTCTATTGGACAGAGTATAAGGTCAAGACCAAAGAATAAACATAAAAGAAGAAGTTTTAAAAAATACAAAGGTCAAGGAAAATGACTTTTAAAGAGCTAGTAGAGCTTTTAAAGAAAAAAGAAAAACAAATTAAGAAAAGGGTAAAGAATGGCAGACAGCAAAATAAGTGAATTGACAGCATTGTCTACACCAGCAGATGATGATGTATTAGCTATTGTAGATACCGATGCAGGACAGACAAAAAAGATAACAGCAGTTAACTTAAAATCTTACGCAGGAACTACTACAGAAGCATTGCAAGACATTGTTGGTGCTATGTTCAGTAGCAATACTGAAACTGATATTACTGCAACCTATCAAGATGATGATGGTACTGTTGATTTAGTAGTAAGTGTATCTGCTGGTAATTTACCTACAGCTATAGATGCTGCAAAACTTGGAGATGGTTCAGTATCTAATGCAGAGTTTCAAAGACTTGATGGCGTATCAAGTGATATACAAACACAGCTTGATGCAAAACAAGCAACACTAACATTCGGTATTGCTAACACTAATGTACCTAAGTTTACTACTGGCGTAGCTGATGATGACTTTTTGAAAATAGCTGGAACAACTGTAGAAGGTCGTTCTGCATCAGAGGTCTTATCAGATATAGGAGGACAAGCATCTTTAACATTTGGTATAAGTAATACTAATGCAGTTAAAGTAGACAGCAGCTCTGTTGCTGATGACGAGTATGCAAGGTTTACATCTTCTGGTTTAGAAAGCAGAAGTACAGCAGAAGTCCTATCGGACATTGGTGGTCAAGCATCACTTACATTTGGTATCTCAAATACCAATGCAGTCAAGGTAGATTCAGCAAGCGTAGCTGACGATGAATATGCTAGATTTACTGCTAGCGGTCTTGAGAGTAGAAGTACCTCAGAAGTACTAAGTGATATAGGCGGTCAAGCTGCATTAAGCTTTGGTATATCTAACACAAATATTCCTATCTTTACAACTGGTGTAGCAGATGATGATTTCTTAAGAGTTGCAGGTACATCTATTGAAGGTAGATCAGCTAGTGAAGTACTTAGTGATATTGGTGGACAGGCTACACTTACTTTTGGAATTAGTAACACAAACGCAGTTAAGGTTGATAGTGCTAGTGTTGCAGATGATGAATACGCTAGGTTCACAGCAAACGGATTAGAGAGTAGATCAACTACAGAAGTATTATCAGACATTGGTGGTATTACTGCTAGTTCTTCAGATACACTAACTAATAAATCAATAGACTCAGATAACAATACAATTACTAATATTGTTAATGCTGATATTAAATCTAGTGCAGCTGTTGCATTTAGTAAGATGGAAAACCTTACAGCATCAAGAGCATTAGTATCAGATGGTAGTGGTGATGTATCAGCAGCAACTACAACTTCAACAGAGATTGGTTATGTTAATGGCGTAACATCAGCAATACAAACACAATTAG
>VMHT01181551.1_pt1 | contig 21694 bp, 21 predicted proteins | sample 4693611 | NCBI WGS metagenome assembly VMHT01 (sample SAMN12280063, study PRJNA550983) | marine metagenome | isolation source: seawater sampled from same location over 5 years 0.02-0.2 micron viral filtrate | place: USA: collected off the coast of southern California halfway between the port... ...
GATATGAATCAATAGTCAAATAAAAAAAGGAGATAAAATGACTTTTTTAGAATTCGCGAACATGATGCACAATATTGCAAACAGTCACATTTTTGCTGCATTTTTGCTGCTGCTTTTTATGCTGTCTTTGTTGTCAGTCTTTATTGACGATTAAATTTTTAATCAATATCAATAGCATACCATCTCATTTGAGATGGTTTTTTTTGACATTTTGTCAATTCACAAAATCCCTTGACATTTTGTCAGCGCAAATATTGCCGACTATCACGTCATAATATTTATGCTCTTGAGGTTGTAATCTATAATATATAGACAAGTCAAAAGGTATAAGCAGTGCACTATATATGCCAAGACGCTCAAAACAGCCAAATTTGAGTCTTTAAAGTGCATAAACGATATGAGGGGATTGTAGAGGATGCGTGTAAATATTACCGACTACTACGATATAAAAAACCGACTAAATAACTAAGTCATAGCCTACACCCAAAATAATGCCGACTATGACATATCAATATCAAAAGTTTGTCAAAAATACACAGAAAAAGCAAGATCTCATTTTTTATTGACAAGTCAAATATTAGTGAGCATATTGTCATTTTCTTGATAGACCAACTTTGAGCGCGTCAAGTGCTCCGTCCAATCTGCCAACCTGTGTCTCAAGTTGTGTGAGCCTTGTGTTGGTGCTCATTATTTTTGTGTTTATATCATCAAATCTTTGATTGAGTGTATCAACGCGTGTGCTCATTTGATCAATCTTTTCAACTGCTCGGTTGAGTGCATTGGCTATCTCTTTTTCTTGGTCCCGTCTCTCTGTGTCTATTTTGGCAATAACTGCATCATACTTGTCTCTCAAAGCATCCTCTCTGCCCTCGTATTTATTTTGCAAGGCCTCCCTTGCTGCTTCGTCATTACCTCTCATATTCTCAATCTTGTTGAGATATTGCATTTGCTGATGGTCATGCTTATTCTCTTGCTTGTTGTTGAGATACATCATATACAATGCCAATGCTCCAATCGGCCCGGCATTGAGTAATATATCTGTAATCATCTCATACATGCTGGCTCTCAATGAGAGTGTATGTGAACTCTCTCCAACCATTTACAGCAACTTGAGCATCACACAAGTTGATAAACCTCTCATAATGTGCTGCATTTGCAATCACAGTGCAGCCCGCTGACCATCTGTCAACTCTTGTGCTGTCTGTACCTGCTTTGTGTATGTTGATTCCAAATAAGCCCTCATCAACTGTTGTTGCATCAATGTCATGCCTGTTGTCTCTTGTTGGGTCTCTGTATACTTTGACAGGTGCTCTCTGTACAAGTGCAGTGTATTTGCCTTTGTGCAGGCCCAATGTGTGTGATGACCTGTATTGACCCGGCATCAATATTGCAGTACCCTTGACTCGACTTGGATTCTGTAAATAATAGTATCCGGGATCTGTTGTGCATTTGAATTGCTCATGTTGCCAAAGACCTGAGACTTTGTACACCACATGCAAAACATCATCAAAAGCATTGGTGTGCAATTGGCATCTCTCACCAATAATGTTGAGATCAAAATTATCACCCTCAAAAACGTCATAACCAAGATCTTTAACTTTCTGCAATATATTTGGCAGCATACACACCTCTTTTGCCATTGTAACACATTATAACTGTTTGACATTTGCTATATGGTTATGTTCAATTTTTAGATCAAATACCCAATGTGTGACATTCCATCTTTTGGCGATTACTTGAGCCTTTTGCTGATCAATGGCAATATCCAAATCCGTCAACTCTATAATGTCACCAAGTTGCAAAAATCCATACTCTGGTGATGCAGCATATTGTGCCACATATGCTGGCATTGATTTAAATCGTATCATATCAAGAGCAATCTTGAATGCCGTTACTCTGTCATATACATATTGCAAATCAAATGTTGCCGTCTTTGCACCATATATCTGCTGTGATATCACAGCATACTGTGATGCAGTTGCTGCAATTGGTGTGCCCAAAAATCCAAATGATGACGTGAACTCAGGTATGTTTGCCTGTACAGTCGCTTTTGATATGTATGATTGTCTTGCACCATCCCATGCAAATCTAACTGTGACCTCATTGATTATATCACTAGGCTCTGACATTGGAGTCAATGGCCCCAATCTGTAAAAGACTGCACCTGCCTCAACAACGTCATTGATTGGTACATCAACACCTAGTGACAACATATTCAACCGGGGTGACAATCCATTTTTACTCAACACAATCTCAATGGGTAAATATGGCAAAATGTGCTCTTGTAGCCAACCAATACCTGTGACTTGCTCATCAGTGATAACACCTGCAAATTTGTACTGATTAAGGTATTGCCTCACATTGTACCATGCAGCATAGTCAATGTTTGCATTGCTTGATGTCAAAGCCCACATACAAACATCACCACCCCCCTCAAGCACATCATCACCAAAAGGTGATTTGAGCCCTTTATCAATTTGCCCCCAATATTCCAACTGATCATCTGTCAAGGGTGATGTGATTACTGATGAGCCTGAGTATATGCTTGGCACTGCCACATAAGATGTTGATCTCTCATTAATCTTTTGCAAAAATCCACTCTGCAAAATACCTGCATAGGCATTCTCTGCATCCAAAACAGCACCATCATCAACCTTTGTGTTGCCATCTTTGCACTCAACTGTTTGGCTCATCACTTTGTGACAGGCCAAAGTAAAATTAAAATCTGACAAATCTGCATCTAGTCCGATATAGTACAAAGGCACAGGGTGTATATCAACACTATCAATGGTTTTGAGCCTGCCAAATACAATAGGTATGGTCTTGCCGAAATTTCTTGTATCCAACGAAGCAAGCCCCGCCTCAGTAAAACCAAGCAAACCCTCATCAATAATATGAGTTTTGTTGACTCCATCAATCAATGTCCTAGTAATGACAAAACTATCTGACTCAAGTGCAAACTCAACATAAGATGTTGATCTCTCAGGATATCCAAAAATCGGCTGAGACACCCTGCCTGTTGCCAGTATTACTCTTTGCGTGAAATCAAGCTCACCCTCAAGCACATATGATAACTCACATGGTGCACTGTCCAAATTGTTACCCTTTTTGTACTCATCTGCAATATTGATGCCAGCGAAAAACAATGCGAATGGTACAGATAATGACTCATAATCAGCCCCTAAAACTCTACTCTTTTGCACATATTCGGGATCATCGAGATGACCATCAAAATTGTGTACTGTGCCAGCATCTGACAATGCAACTGGTTTGGTTGCAAATCTGTATGTGTAGCCTCCCCAATTTACAGTGAGTAAAAAAATAGGCTGACCCCCAAGCCATTTGGTGCGATATTCTGACATGTCACACTTCTCTGAGCACTATGGTGCTCACTCTGAATGCCTCGTCAACTAACTCATCACCAATCACAGACTCTGTTGAGATATCACCTTGTAACACTGCAAGCATATGCTCATCATCTCTTTTGTATGTGATTGCATATGGTGTGATTGCTGTGCTTGATGTGTCAATGCTTGGCAAATAAATCAATGGTCTAACCTGCCCCTGTAATCTAGTAATCAAACCAAGCATCATATTTGGTACATCAAACACAGTTGCAACAGGCATTGATGCTGGATTGCTATTGAGTCTCATATAGTTTGGTGTGACACTTGAGCCTGATAATGTTTTGAGATCAATGGGATCACTCCAACTGACTCTGATTGTGCGTTTGGAGTCTCTGAGATTCCTGCTGTATATTGTGCCGTTAAGCAACTCCTCACTGACTGTGCCTGAGTCTCTTGAGATTGTTCTTCCTCTACCATACTGTTGACCCGGTACCACAACAGGGCCAATGCTTATGTGTGAGCAACTAAAAAATTTGTCTTTGTTTTCCCGGGTAACAAACTCAATTTTTAATTTGTCATATGTTGGCAAGCCTGTCATATTCATCACAATAGTGATGTTGGGTGGTATAAGTTTGGCAAATTGATCAGCCGTGTCAGGGTCTGTGTTACTAAATGTATCCTCAACATAAAACACTGGTGTTTTTGGCACTCTGATGCCATCTCTGCGCAAAGCACCCTCTGTGTTGGTTACTACCTTGGTAAAAGTTGTTACGGCTGCACTATCATCTTGTATCTCTATTGACCAACCTGCACACTCATTGAAATTGATGTATGTACCACTTTGTGTGTGCTCAGAGACAATCAATGCACCTGCTTGCTCCTTATAAAAAAAGTTTATTCGTGTATCGACTGTTGCTCTGAGTATGTATGAGCCTGCACCCTCTTTGCTATAGATTTTGAATTGCCCGGCATTGAGGCCTTGCATATGTATGGCAATGCCTGCATAATTGGCAAATGGTGAGCCTTGCATGCCTCTAAGATTATCAAATACAATATTTTGAGCAGGTATTGCACCTGATGTGACACTTGCAGACCTCCAACCAGTTTGTGTGCTTGGGTGATTTGGATAAAATGCTTTGTCAATACCAAACTTGTATCTTGTTTTGATTTGATATTCATCATTGATGATGGCTGGCCCGTCTGCTGTGGTAATCCTGACACCATCTGCCACATATATAAACTGACCCGCTGGAGGGTACAGCATAGCACTCAACTCGGGTGCTGCTGTTGCCATTTGCTCACCAGTATTGTTGCCAACACCAACATGAAATTCATGCCAATATGTCCTGACTGTTGCTGCCACGTTACCATGTCCAAATGTCACCTCTGCACCTGTAATGCCCGAGCCTCCATTTGTTAAGGTGGTGGTTGTTGTGCCATCTGTGTAATCTCGATTGAATACAGTATCGCCATTAAAAAACCACATTTTAAAATCATTGTTTTGCAAAGCAAATATCACCTCTGTCACATCTGATATTGACATTGTAGTCCCAACATTTGAGCCAGCATGCACATCAAACAACTGCATTTGTGTTGCACTCAATCTGAGTTTTATGTTGTATTCTGCCGAGCCGTCACCAAGTTTAACCTCAACCAATCTGCCATCATTTGCAATACTACCTCCAAAATTTGGATCAAATCTAAATCTTACAATGACACCCTGTGACATGGTTGTTGTGAACGATTGTTTAAATAATCTAAAATTAGCAACAGTTGTATTGACATACAGCCGACCATTGATGATTGCATCAGAGCCAGTGCCTGTCACTGTAAATGCTGTTATTTGTGATGGCTCATTGTATGGCACATATGTTGATGACCATTTTGCTTTTTGATAGGTGTTCTTTGAGGTGTCCATAAATGGCATGGTGAGACTGCTATAACCCCCAAGCATAATCACAGCAAGAGTCTCATCAGATGTCAGTGCCGTGTGAAAATTATGTGCAAATGCAACCCTGCCAGTGACTGCAATAGCATTGATCTCTTTTGGCATCTCAACAGTGCCTGATGTATCATCAATATCATACACTTTACTATTTGCAAGACTGTTGCCAAAAAAATTAAAATTGAGACCATCTGTGCTGTATCTAGCCAAAATCGTTGGATTGGATGCACTGGCAAGTTTGTAATATACAAAAATATTATCATTGTCATCAATGCACATTGTCATCTCACCTGATGACATGCTTGACGTTGATCCGGATGTCAATACATTTGCACCTGTTTGATCAACATACAAATCAGAATTGCGTGCACTTTGTATGCTGTAAAATGCATGAGGTATCTCTAAATAATGACTCTCATTTGTATCTGCTATGTATGATACAACAAAGCTATTTTTACGCACTGCCAATGACACTCTGTGATATCCATTTGCAAAATCATTGCTTGTTGTAACTCTGGTAAATGTTGCACCTCCGTCAACTGATGCAAATTGCCAAAGTCTGTTTTGAGATGTTGCACCTGTGTTGTAAAATGTTTCAAGCAATAAAAGCACTTGACCTGCAATAGCTGCTATTTTGACACCAGCAATCTGATATGTTGCACCTGATGTGCCAAGGGTGATGCTAGTGTCAATCAGCCTGTCACTCAACAATGACCAAGTCACACCAGCATCTTTGCTGATATAACTCCTTAAATTTAATTTTGGGTCCGTTAAACCAATCTGATTGTCATCAACTGTAAACACAAGCAACAAGTTGCCATTTGGCATTTTGCAAATTGCGGGCCTCATTGGCTGTGATGGTGTTGATGGATATGCAAAGATATTTTGTGCTGTGTATGTATCATTGCTCTCTGTTCTTTTATAAGCATAAATTCGTGGTGTCAGCCATGTTGCTTCTTTAGCATATACGACAATGTATAATGAGCCATCATCAAGAGCAATGGCATTTGGATATTGATATTTGTTTGTAGATGACCCATATTTCACAACATCATATGCAGTAATATGTGCAGGTATATCCCTGCCAAATGGCTCTGATGATGTTACATTGTCAATCCAAACAAACTCACCATGTGAGCCTGCATGGCCTGATCTCACAGTTTTGATTTGTAGATCTGAGTCGGCTGCTTGCTCTCCTGTTGCTCTCAGTACCAATGCAGATGCCTGCTGAGGTATTGGGTCACCTGCTCTGTTGCCTGCTTGACTAAATGCAGATTCACTCTCATTGATGCTCTCATGATCAATGTCATGAGGTATGACAAACGCTCTGATATGGTTTGGTGTGCTCTCTGTACTCATCTAGTAACTCACTGGTTTTGTTTGTCTAAATATAGCACCTGATTGAGATGCTTGTTTGATAAATCTGTCAAAGTGTTTAAATGGCTGCACAACTACAACATTACCACCAGCATTGCCACCCTCTTGCAATGCTCTCACTCCCTGCTCTCCACCAAGACGGTTGACAGTTGCTCTGTCAATCACTGCCTCACCTCTCAACACTCGTGTTGTTGTCTCATCGGGTCTCAATGGGTCGTTATTGCCAATCATACCCATGTCAGCCGTTGGAGGTTTTTGAGCCAACACTTTTGCTGTTGATGCAACACCAGCAGCAATCACAGCAGCAGTCCTCAAAGGTTGACCAGCACTCTGTGCCAAACCCTCAGCAATTGCAAAACCGATATTGGCAATTGCTGCTGCTTGATTCACTCTGAACAGCCTAAATGCTTGTGCTCTTGCTGCCATGCCTTTTTTCTCATTTAAATCTGTGAGTGCATTTGTGATCTCCATTGAGGAGTTGAACAATGATTGTGCATTTGCTATCTCTTGATCATTTAATTTCTTTTTGGTCTCTGATTCCTTTTTTGCATTTGCCTCTTTGAGGTCTGCAAGATCTTGCTCCATTTGTACGCGTTTTTGATGTCTCAAAGCCTCAAGTGCCTCAATCTCAACAACTGTTGCCTTTTCCAACTCCTGAGCAGCAAATATTTGCTCATCTGTCTCTGCTCGTAACTGTGCTGTAAACAATCTTTGTTGTGCTGCACGTATTTGATCATTGATGGCATCTGTCTGCTTTGTAAGATTGCGTTGTATCTCTGCCTCTTTGCCATCCTGCTTTGCTATCAAATCAAGCAACTCATTGCGTGCAGATGCTTGATTTGTTTGAGATGTTTTGAGACTGTCATTGATTTTATCAAACACTGTCTGTTGTTGTTTTAGTATTGCAAGTCTTTCCTTTTCTGCCTCTGCTGCTGCTTTGGCTGCTGCTCTCCTCCTTTCCTCAGATTTTTGTAAGGCCTCTTGTATTGCCTCTTGCTCTGCCATCTCTTTTAACACTTGCTTTCTTGCTGCAATTTGTGCCCGCACCTCTCCCTTTGTTCTTATTTCTGTAATTCTAATTTCTTCAGTTAATTGAGACTGTTGGAAATTATTTGATATTTGCTGCTTTTGCAAATCGCTGATTTGTTTGTTGATTTTTGAGTTGTCAAAAAATGTGCTTTTTGCCTCTCTCAATAATTTAATCTCATCATTGATCAAATCATTTCTTTTCTGATGTTCTGCCTTTTGCAACTGCAATGTTTGCAACCGGGTTGTTGCTGTTTGGTTAATTTTTTCTTGAAATTCTTGCAACTCCTTTGCATTTTGGATGCTTAAAAATTCAAACTTTGATATTTCACCCCGAGACAACAACAACTGATTTGTCAAATCTGCTGTTGTTGCTCTGAAATTATCCATTTGTTTATCTGTATTGTCTATAGAGTCACCAAGCCTCACATATTCTTTTTGACTCTCCTCTAACGCCTTTTTGAGCCTTTCCTCACTTTCTGCCAAAGCCTTTGCCGCCTCTGATGATGCTGACATTGCTGCAATCAAACCACCAACCACAATGGCCCCAACGATAAACAAAGGATTTGTAACCATCAAAGCACGTCCGAGTGACTCAACACCTGATGCAGCAACAGATGCTTGTAATGCTGCATCACCTAAAGCAGGGGACACCAAAGCCAACCCTTGTGAGGCCTCACTTGTTAACCTGTCAATGTTTGCAAATTCACGTCTCAAAGATCTTGCATTGATTGTTGTTCTTTTGGCTGCTTTTTCCATTCGCTTAAATGATTTTGCTGTGTTCTTTGATGCTCTATCTGCTGCCTTTTCTGCCTGCCTCAGTTGCTTTTGGAGGCCAGCAACCATCTCCTTTGCTTGCTGTGATGTCATATTTGGCATCTTTTTGAGATTTGCAAGGAGTTGCTTGAGATCTGCTCTGTATGAGATTTCTATCGTTTTATTTTCATCTGCCATTTATTTTGCCCTCTTAACAATTGTTGTCATTTCCTTGGCCAAAACTCTCACAATCTTATTTGCTTTTCTTTTTGCTGGTTTCCACAGCAACTCATTGCTCACATTTGTGCCAAGTGCATACGGCAAATCTGTATTTTGACCAACTTTGATGGCCCATGCATATGGTGCAAAGTTGCCAACTCTTGCAAAAATATCATCACCTTGAATTGTCAATTCGGTATATAGCTTGTTTTTGGAGTCCTGTGATTTGCTGCTTGTTGTATCAACTTGCAAATCACCTGACCTGTACAAAGCATTTGCAACTGCATATGCTCGGGCTGTGTCAAAATCTGCATCTTTCTCAATCTCTCTTGCTGCCCGGGCAATCAATGCTCTCTCACTCAAGTTGCGTGTTTGCCTGACAGGCCAAACCCTGTAAGCATCATCATATATATCATCAATGGTTTGTGTCAATACTGCTATTGTTTTGGGTGCTGCTTGCTCCATAACATCAGTAAATATTTTTGTAGCTGCAGGATCCATCTCAACTGTTGCATTACCTGATTTAACTTTGATTTTTGTTTGTGCCATAATATGCCTCTCTTATCATCATATCATCTTGCATTTGTTTGAGTTGTTTGGTTTGGGCTTTTGCTCTCAAGTCTTTGTTTTGCTTTGGTGTGTTGTGTTCCAATCTCCAATGAGCAATGAGCAATGATTGAGTATATGAGTCTTGTGATGCAAACCAAAATGGCTCTTGATGCCAATAATGAGAGATTTTGAGGCCTAAATATTCTAATCCTCCTCTTGAGGTTTGGAAAAATTTGCAGCACTCTCAACATCTTGCTCACTTGGCAAAGCAGATGCCATCAAGCCAAGACACTCACTGCCTTTGTTATAGATCAAAGTTGGTGGCCAGCCATCTGCAAGCAATGTCTCAAGACAAGCAAAGCCATAGTCAAGAGGTTTGCCTTGTGATGGTCTGTAATGAGGCAGTTGATCATTGGTGTAACATACACCAATTGCAGCAGCACACAGTTGCACCAAACTTGCTCTGTCCAAATCACCAGCCCAAAGAGCAGTATATTGCATACAGACAGCCAATGATCTTGGCTTATTTGGTTTTTGTTCATGTATAAGATTCATGTCGGGTCCTTATTTGTTGCAAATTATAAGTAGTTTATGAGTAAGTAACTCCATTAAAACACTCAAAAGATATAGTTATGGTGTTTGGGTCACCCTCTGCAAATGATGCTGTGCAAATACAAGTGTCAAATGTTGCCAATGTATCGCCGTCAGAGTCACCAACAGCATCACCATCAACCTCAAAGACAATATTGATTGCATACTCATCTGTGGAGACTGCACTTGATGATGATACATTAGCAGAATATGAGCCAGTTTTGTTGATAAAATCGAGCACAGAGCCTGCACTTGATGAGGTAAACTGTCTCATAAATATTGTGAATGAGCCAGTAATTGGCTGATCGTCACCACGTCTGACACTCTTGATGGTGCCTCTGTCTCTTATGATTGTACGATCTGATTTTGTTTGCTCAAATGAGAAGTTGCCTTCCTCATAATCTACTGTCAAAGAGACTGGTGTTGGTGATGTGCCATCACGTAATTTGATAACTCCATCACGTCTGACCTTGGGTGCTGTTGAATATGCCATGGTGGCCTCCAATTTATGTTGATGATAATGTGTGTAAAACTGTGAATTCTAATGTATGTATAGCATACTCAAGAGTTTGTTGCACAACTCTTGTTGACCTTGCATATCTGACTTGGATATCTGCATTGTATGATGACAGACATGCTCTGATAACATCTGCCTCAGCATCAAGTGCTGCATCATAATCTGTCGGATACATGTCTTTGGGTCTCAGCCTAAAAGCAAAAGAGACTGTCACTGTGCTTTGCATCATTGGGCCTGCTCTCCTCTGTCTCTCTCCTGAGTCTTGTGATGATCTGATGTCAACACTAAACCCTTTGTGTGCCAATGTATTTGCAACTCTGCCAAAATACTGAGGAGGCATTTTGACCAAGTTAAAGCCAGCCAAGGCATCAACCTTGGCAGCAATCAATGCTCTAGCTTGGGAAAATGATTGACTCATCTGCTGTATCTCCTTCTCTTGTACATGTATGGTCCCGGTCTATTTAGATAGATTGCGGGCTGGCCTGCTGTACGTTTATCAGGGTCGTCAGGCTTACCCTCATGACCCTCATCATATAAAAAGTTGATTATAGAGTACTCATCTTGATACAAACGGTAATGCTCCTGTGCCAGTTCGAGATATCGAGAGCCAGCACCTTGAGACATGCCTGAGTGAAAATCTCGAAAAATCAGATACAATGTTAGATGTCTGTGACTCTCTGCAAAAGACTCTGGTGATGTAATCAAATACTCATATCCTTTGCCCTGATTTCTCAGTCTCCTCAAAATAGTGAACCAAGCAGAGTCAATGTATTGCTGATATGATGTCAGTGTTGATGGTCTCAGATTTGCAAGATCTGTGTAAACCTCCTCAAGATCTGCATCTGTTATGACAGGATACAAACGCCTGAGCACAACAGCCGCCATGCGTCGAAACAAAAAGACACTGCCTGAGATGGTCACATTGTACTCTTGCACATAACCCTCACCAAGAGTCAAAGTTGATGCCAACTGAGATGGTGTGTGTGCATATTGCACTGAGCCATCACCAAGAATAGTGCAAGCACCTGCCTCAACAACCATGCCACCGCTCGGCTTGAGTAGTGTGTATGTTGCTGAGGTAGGAGTTATTTGAGCACCGTTATGATAGATTTCAAGCACAGTATTTTGTGCCTTGCCTCTCTCAAGCAACTCGGTCACTCTGACTCTTGCTGTATATGCTGTATCTGTTGCCATTTATTATGCCTTGATTATGAGATACCAAACACTTGCATCACATACCACAAGACAGCCCTCACCTGCGGCAACTGTTGCTTTTGTTGCACCATTATGATCATTGACATTGAGAGATTGAGCAGATGATGCAATATTTGATACCCAAAAAGATGAGCCATCTTTTGGAGAGGGTAACACCAATGTTGATGCGCTTACACCTGTACACTCAACGATTTGATATGAGCCGTCTTTGTATGTCAAAGTGTTGGCCTCTGCGTTTTGAGTGCGTGTATCTACACCATTTTTGTGCTGCAATCTACGTGCAATTTTGAATGCTTGAGTTGAGTTGAATGCCATGCTAACCTCCGAAAGTTTATTTTGATATATGAAAATATATGGCTTTTGTTAAGATATAAATGTTTTAGTATAAAGATAATTACTTTTTCTTATCATTTGATTTTTGTATGTGTTTTCGCACTTGATTTTGTGCATCTCTGAATGAGATATTTTTGCCTGACTTTTGTGATGATTCCATCAATCTTTTTGCTGTCCTGTCAAAGGCCTGTTTGTCATTCTCATAACTCATAATGATTGGCTCCATTTTTGGCAACATCATTTGTTGCTGTTTGCATATCTGTTAATAACTCTTTGAGCCCTTTGAGTTTGGCTGCTATCTCTGGTATATGTTGAGATCTTGTGTGTCTCTCAATACGTCTTTGTATCTCTGCTTGTTTGCGTTGTAAAAACTGTTTGTGTGGCAACCTCAAAGCACCTTGCTGCATCAACTCCAATCTCCACTGTGCAAAAGCCTCTGAGTCAAATGTTATAACCAACTCACCACCAAGGCTCTCAAGGTTTGCAAACTTTGTTGCCCAATACTTGCCCCCTTTTGCTGGATATGATCTAAGATAATCATACTGACTCGGGTGCAAAATGGCAACACCATTGTCAGCCAATCTCACTCTTGCCATGCCTGAGTCGGGATTTGATCTGTAACCCCTTGAGCCATTAACTCCCGGTGTCTCATGATGCACTTGCAAGTCAGGCAACCATGTTGGCTTTTTGTATGTCTTTTTATTTTTGATTGCATCAAAATAATGTAACACCCAATTTTTGGGGTGATGCTTGAAAAAAAATCGATTGTTTGATCTTGTTGGCAACACAATCGATGCTTGTTGCTGTTGCTGCCAAGGCTGTGCTATATTCTCAAATTTCATGTTGGTTCCTTTTGGTTTGGTTGGTTATGTCGGTTACCTTGAAAACTGTCCAAGGGGTTGACAAGGAACCGACATGAAAAAAGCCAGCCCCTCAGTCAGAAAAAGATTTGCATCTTTTTTTTTTATATTGTTATAAAATCAACAACTTTTTTTGGTTTATGTAGTTGATTTGATTACTACTCCGCGGTCATCGTCTATCACGGATAATCCAAGGTACGCATGCCCAATTATGGACGTGATAGCCTTTGCTCCGTCACGTTCCATTTCAACAAGTACCTTACCCATAGACATTGATTGAGCAGCACCGGGCAAAGAGGCAGGCACTCCGTCAGCATATGCAAGAGCACCAACTCCAAACATGGCAGATAGATGAGCACCGCCAGCATTGTTGATGTATGATGATTTATACACATCTACACCAAGCAGGTTGCCAACAAAACCGGGCCCTTTTGCCATCAACATATCTTGAGTTGCTGCCATATAAGATATTGCGTTCCCTGTTTCATTTCTCAAACTGTCTTGCAACTCAGTGAGAGCAACAGGATGCAAAATAGCTGCAAATGGTGCAATGGCACCTTTGTTGCTTGCTGCTTTTTCAAGTTGAAAAATGGCATTAAAAAAATCGTCGACACTCATTTGTGTGGCTGCTGATCCGACAATGTTAGTAAAATCGTCAATTGCATCAGCAGTCTTGTCAGCAAATGAAGCCTCGTAAGACCCTGCCATTGATTGGGCCAATCTAAATGGATCAATATCAGAGCCGCCAAATCCAGTCATGCTGGCAAGGTCACTGATCTTGTACATCAATGCCAAACGTGCAACAGCAATGTCAACTTTGGCATCTGTAAAATCTTGCACAGTTGCCTCATCTGCCTCATTGGTTGGAGTCTCAAATAAATCAAATCCGTCAAGTCCTGCCTTTCTCAATCTGATTGTATCGGAGCCAAGCCCATTGACTGAGCCTGCATATGATATGTATGGTGAGTTGCGCAGATTTGACACGTCTCTTAATAGTAGATTAATCTCTTGAGAGATCATTGCTGAGAGTCTAAGATCACCCTCAAGGCCTTGGTGTGTTGGGTCACTTTGGCCAAATGTAATTGCCTTTCCCATGTTGTTTACCTCTTATATTATTTATGGTTCAAGATTAAAAAAAAATTGTCGTTTGCATCATCTTTTTTTTTGTTCTTTCTGCTGTTGACTGGTGCGACCATAAACAAAATAAGTGTTGACACACAAAATGTTTGAGCAAAAATATGCTATAGATATTTATATCATATTATTTGGGGATTTGTATCATGAGCACAAAAAAAGAGTTCAGCAAACATGACATCACACAATCAAAACACATTTTGAGATTGGCCTACACTTTGGAGGATGCTGGTGTTGATCCTGAGTGCATAACTAGAATGTGTATTTTTGCAGCAACATGTTTTGCGCTGAATCAAAAATTAACAGTTGATAAATACAAACAAATTATTGAAGAGACATGGAATGAGATGCTCAATGCAGTTGGTGATGATTCGTTTGAAATTATCACAGATGACATTGATGCAAAGACTTGGATTGGTAAACCGATCACAGATGATGAGCAATAATATTGGCATTGACAAGTCAAGCATAATCACACTGATTTGAGCCATCAAAAGTCAGCAAAGTCATTTTTGCATTTTTGTTGTTGTCGTTAATATTGATATGTCATAGTCGGCATTATTTTGGGTGTGGCCTATGACGTTGTTATTTAGTCGGTTTTTTATATTGTCATAGTCGCCCATATATAGACGCATCCTCTATAATCCCCTGATATCGTTTATGCACTTTAAAGGCTCAAATTTGCTGTTTTTTTAAATGTTTAAATATATGGTGCTGTGATTATACTCTTTGATCTGTCTATATATTATAGATTGAATCCTCAAATGCGTCTATTTTATATCGTCATAGTCGGCAATATTTGGGCTGACAAAATGTCAAAAAGTGTGCGCAATTGACATTTTGTCAAAAAAAAACCATCTCGAAATGAGATAGTTTTTTATATTGTATCAAAATGATGAGTATTTTGACTATGTATAATACACAATTAATACATCATCACCATCTGTCAATGAGGCACCAAATGATAAACGGGTCACTCCTCCAACAACTGATATTGTAAATTCATCACTATTTGCAGCACCTGAACCGAGCGCAGTTTGATTGAGTAAAGCCAAACCATTTTTAAATGCCATAATTCCATTTGAAAAGGCACTATCAACTGATCTTGCTAAATCAATATGAACAGTTGAACCACCCGACACAGTAGTCAACTCTTGATATGCTTGATATCCTACCTTGGCAGCCGTGACACTGTTGTCAGATAATTTGCTTGATGTGATACATGAGTCCTGCAATTTTGCTGTTGATATACCAAGATTTTTGACTCTGAGTTTGTTGTTGCCAACATCAATCTCAAGGGTTGCATCATCAACATCAACATCAATTGCACCTGATTGAAAGTCAAGACCAGCACCAAGTTGCACATCTACTGCATCACCATTAAAGCCAAGACCTTGCCCACAGTTGACAGATAGTGCAGATCCAGCACCTCCGAGCAAACCATTGCCAGCAACAGTAGCTGATAATTTTGCTTCGGTTATATTGGCATCAAGTATTTTGGCAGTAGAAATTGCAGAGTTAGCAATTTTTGCTGATGAAATACCAAGATCTTTGACTCGTAGAGAATCAGAGTTGATCTCGATAGTAGCATCATCAACACTGACAGATAGTGCAGATCCAGCACCACCCGCCAAACCATCACCAGCAACAGTGTTTGAGATCTTGCTTGCAGTAATTGCATTGTTTTGTATTTTTGCCTCAGAAACACTGAGACTGGCTAACTTTGCCTCTGTTACGGCACTTCCACCTAACTTGGCAGAGGAGACACTTGAGTCAGCTAGTTGTGCTGTTCCAACTGCCAAGCCTGCAATCTCGTTGCCTGTGACTTGATTTGTTCCAATCATGCTTGTTGTGATACCATTTGCCTTAACTTGCAATTTGTTACTGCCGTTAATCTCAATGCTTGCATCATCAACTTGTGCATCAACGTCATTGCCATTAAAATCAAGACCAGCACCCGCGCGAAAAACAACAGCATCACCACTGATATTGATACCTGCACCTGTTGCAATATCCAAACGGTTGCCCGACTTGGTTAATCCGTTTCCTGCTGTTATTTGCCCAAGCCCAGTAAACTGCACAAATGTTACAGGTGATGTGCCTAAACTAGAAATTTCGGAGGATTGGTAATAACCTTGATCCGCATTATCACTGCCCTCTTTGATAAAAATAGCCAAGCCATTTAACTCATCAGCACTGTTGGCATCTGATGATCTTGTCAATGCTGATGCTGCACCATTAAAGTCATATACTCCATTTTCAGAGGATGATGTTTGATTTTTTAAAAGAATTCTATCTCCACCAGCCAAAGTGATGCCATCAAATGAAGATGTGCCGGGATTTGATATATTTACATTTGCAGTTGATGCCACCCGTGCTGGTTCTTTCCAAAATACACCAGCACCGACCAAACCATCAACATATGATTTGATAGCAACATCTGATGCGTTTGATGGTGTGCTTGCTTGCAAAGTACCCGGTGAAAAATCAAAAGTACCTGACAAATCAATTTTTGCAGACGTGACAACATTGTCAGCAATCAGAGATGTGGCATTGATGACACCTGATGCCAACTTTGCTGAGGTAATTGCACCGCTTGATATTTTTGCTGATGTGACTGCATTTGATGCCAATTGGCTTGCACCAACTGAGTCATTTGCTAATTGGGTTGAAGAAATAGAGGCATTTTGAATTTGGCCTCCTCTAATTTGTACGCTCATGTGAGACTCCTTTTGTTATGTTAGGTTATGAAGGTGTATATAATATGATGATATTCTCACCTGTCTCAGGTGTGAATGTCAAGGTAAATGTGCTCGATGTTGTTTCTGTGTAGCCATCTCCACGGGTTTGCATGACTCCGTTAAACCACACAAAGAGTTTACCACTTGTATAGTTTTCTGGTACTGTAAATACAGTATTTGAGCCATTAACTTGACTATTGAGATCTGCGTATTTCATATCATCACCCCCTGTCACAATATTTGTATATATAAAACCCATTTATTTTTCCACCAATGCAACATACACTGTTGCATTTCCTTCTGATGAAGCAACAAATATTGATGTAGCTCTTGATTGACCTCTACCAATCGGGACCTCATAAGCATTATTTGCAGGCACAAAAAATCTTTTGTCAGCAGGTATCTCTTGGCCATCAGTGCTATCATTTTGCCCAACAAATAATTGCTTTGTTGGGCAACCTATTTGCACCATGTTGCACTGTGATGGCAACAAAATCTCTGTTGCATTGGTGGAGACTGTTATAACCTCATAATGAGGAAATTTCTTTTTATCTGTTAAATCTGTGGCCATGTTTATCTCCCGTATTTTTCGCGCCATTGCTGCATGATGGCTTCTCTGTTATTTTGATAAAAGTTACTATCATTCAAACCTCTTGAGATGATATCAGGTGAGTCTTGAGGAGGTTGAGCACCTGCATTGACATTTGGTGCTTGTGCTACTTGTGGAGATGGTGACTGCTCTGTTGGTGCTGCCTCTGCTTGCTCTGATGGTGCTGCCTCTGCTGTTTGCTGTTGGAGTTGCATCAAATGAGGCCTCAACACTTTTGGTGCTGCCTGTGGATTGCTCACAGCACTCTCAAGCCAGTCAGTCAAACTCTGTCTGTCTTTCTCTGCAATTTTGCTTTGTGATTTTTCATAACTCCACTCAATGGCCTCAATCATATCATCATCAACAAGGCCATGCTTTGATATGGCTTTGTATCTGTCAAATCTGCTGTTGGCTTGAGTCAGTTGCTCTCTGTACTCCTCAATTTGTTGTGCCAATACATCTGATGTACCTGCACTCTGTTTGGCTGCCTCAAGATCTGTTTGTAGAGTCCTCACTTGCTCCTCTGCTTGTTGGGCCCTTGCTGAGACTTTTGATATTCTTTCTTTGATTGCTTGCTCCATGTCTGTTTTCAAAACATAGACTTGGCCATCATCGCCAGTTATTGTTTTCATGTCGGTATGTCCTTTTGTTGTAGGTTAAGATTATAGATATTGTGCTCTCTCTTTACGTATCTTTTCAAGCATTGTGATTGCACCTTGCTCATCAAGATCAGGATACATCATTTGCATTGCTGTTATGGGTGATATCAGGCCTGCATTGAGTTTTTGTATGATATCCTCTCTTTGTGCTTTGATCTCCTCTGATGACAATGGCAGTGCTTGATATGCAACTCTATAACCATTTTCAGGCAAGGACTCACCCAAAAAGCGATTTGCCAAGATGGCAGATTTTTGCATGAGCATCTCATCAGCCATGCGAAATACACTCGAATATTTCTTTTGAGATTCTCTTTGACCAGTCCGGGATATTGCCAAGGCATAGCCTGATCTCGGATCTCCTGACGTTCTTTGCAACTCACTTGGTGAGATTCCTGCTGAGGTTGCAACTCTGTACTCATACTTTGCAATGGATTCCAAGAATGATGCAACATCTGCACCCGGTGCAAACTGGCCCAAAATTGGTTGCGTATCCTCAGTAGGTTGAAACATCAATATTGTGCTTGGATCTGTTGAGATCCCTGCACGTCTTGCAACACTGTCTTGATCAAGTTGTGTCAATCCTTGCAAAGTTACACCTATGGCATATTTCTGAGGCCAACTGCAATCTTTTAATAAATGGCTATAAAAACAGTAGAATACTGCCGATTGGAGTGAGCCAAAAATTAATTGAGATTGGGCATATGTATCCCATAAATAGCCAGTTTTCTCAGCATGATACATGACGATCGGCAAAAACGGCTGACCATTGCTGTCAAAATATGGATAGTTTGCACCCTCATGAGTTGGATGACCCATAACCTCTTTTGATACATCATCACCAATTGTGCCATCGGCATTGGCTTTGTACATGCCAAACTTTGGATTTTGTTTGTCTGTAATATCAAACACATCATACACATACACATGTTTGTTGTTGATCTGTCTCAATCTCAACTCAGCAAAATATGTTGGCTCATCAGGCACATCAGGTGATGCTTTGCAAATAACATAATCAGGTGTAACAATGCGATATTGTAAACCGGGATAATCAGCACTTGCATTTTGTGAATGTGGAGACACATCAATTCTCATGATGCACTCTCTGAGCCCGAGTGTATATTGTTGCATACGTTGCATCAATGGCCAAAGGCCCGACTTGTATAAATATCCATCATGACCAACAAGGGGCTCAATGTCACCATTTGAGTTGGTTATGATTGGTTTCTCTGTGTACAGCACTGCCAACTGTCTTGTGACCTGCTCAAAGACGTTTGATGATAGATCTGATGGCCCCCATGCCTCACGTCTGTCAGATGGCAGGTGCCTGTAAAGTTCGTCCTCAAGATCTTGCTCCCATGTGCCTTGCAGCATTCGTCTCCTCAGTGCTGTGTGCTGCCATCTTGAGTCATCTGCTTGTGTTGGTGCTAACGGTTTTTGTGGTATCATGAGACCCTCACTCTTGTTGGTGGTACATATCTATAATCTATAACTGGCATTATTGCGTATCTGAGAGCATCAATACAATGGCCATACTCATCTTTTGACCTTTGGCTTTGTGTTCTTTTCATAGTCCAATTCATGATGCTTGCCAGTGTTCTCTTTGCCTCAGGTCGAATATAAAATTGTTTACGTGACATGATAGCATGCAACATTGATGCACCAAAATACACACTGTGCCTGTACTTGACTGCTGTTCTGATGGTAAATGGCAAACCTTTTGGAGGCAGGTGCAATATCCTCTCAAAGGCTCTCATCAGCACCAAGTTGCTCATCTTTTTGACTCTCTTATCTCTTGAGCCTGAGTGTGTGTTGTCACCAGTCCAAGTGCAAATTGCTGGATCAATGCCATTGTTTTTGACCATCTCCAAGATTGCCTGAGCATGGTGCTCAGGTGCAGCAGCTCCACCAACTCTCTCATCAAGCACATAGACTGTTGGTGTCTGTACATCTCTCATATCAATACAGCAAAGCACAGCAACCTGTGTGTTTGGTTGACTACCATGGTCAATGCCAACAGCAAATTTGTAATCTCCACCAGCAGGCACAGGCTGTGATGACACCATTGATGTTGGGTCAAAGGTGTCAAATATGATGCCCTGTGGTGTGACATCAAGTGAGCCAGTTATGCGGGCCTCTCTATCAATCGGCAAATAGTTTGCTGTGATGGTGTCAATCTGATGCTGTGAGAGGATTGGCTTGCAGCCTTTTGGTGTTGTCTCCTCAACTGTCAAGGGTGCTCTATGGACTGAGATTCTGTCTTGCTCAATCATATCTCTGATATACGACACATCAACACTGCCAACTGGTGTCATTGATATGGCCAATGTACCACTCTTTCCCCCTGCACCTCCTCTGAGAGTTCGTGCAAGCAACTCATTAAATGTCAAAGCATCAACTGGCTCATCTATGCAAATAAGATTTGCAGTTGCTGATGCTAAGCCAAGTCCTTGATTGGCTGTTTTGATTCTGATGATGCTGCCATTTTTAAACCTTACGACAGGTGCAAGACCTCGGAAGCCTTTACCGGGCACAAACTCAACATCTTCATGCAATTCATCTTTTGGGCACATATCCCACAATTTTGCTTGTATAGTACGTGATTGCTCATGAGAGTGTGTCACAAGCCATGCCTCAATTGGTGGTGGATCCGTTTTGAGTGTTGGGTGTCTGTTGAGGCAATGATACAGCAGCAGTGCACAAGAGGCATATGTCTTGCCAACTTGGTTGCCACCAAGCAACAACTTGACAGGTGAGGGGTCATTGATATAGGCATCTTGTGGACGCGTTGCACAAAAAAACCTCAAAGGATCTTGCTGACTCCTGTGTTTGAGTTGCAAGATTCTTTTGACAAATGATATATCTCTCTTACTTGTTAGCACTATGCAATATCTCTGCCAGTTGTGGTATTAACTCAATCATATTCTCTGCAAGCAAATTTTTCCACTCATCTTTGGTGATCTTGTCATCATCTTGCTTTGCCTCTTGCATATCTTTGACAGCCTTTTTGAGTTGGTTAATGATGACTTCTGTGACATTCCACCAAGGTATTTTGATTCGCATGATATCTCCATAGATAAATTTGTTTATATATTATCACATAAATTGATTATTTGTATATTTGGAAAATGAATCAGATTCATTTTTTAAAAGGTAGCACATTGTTATATCTTGCTAACTCATCAATAATCTCCTGTCTCAATACAGGTGGCAAAGATATGATTGCCATGACTGCCTCTTGTCGCAAGTGCTCATCAGATGCTGCATCAAGTGCATCAGTCTCTGCTTGCTCTGCTTTGATGGCTCTGATTTGCTCAACAACACTTTGATATTGCCTTTGCAGTGCTGCATATGCTTGCCAAGATTGTGAGGCCATTGCTTGAGCCATTGCACTCCTCAAGTCTTTTGCTTGGGCCTCAAATAACTCAAGAGCACTATCAGGCACAGCAGCCTCATCTTGCTCTGACTCTGGTATCTCATCAAAAACAGCATCTTTGCGATAAGCATCACGTCTCTCCAACAACCATGCGGCTGCTTTCCAATCTTTGTCACTGGCATTGATTACCCTCTCCAATAAAAATTGTTGTCTTTCATGCTCTGCTTTTTTTACTGCCTGTAAAAAATGTCTATACTTATCATTTTTACGTGTTGCCTCTCTGCCACGTCTAAACCAGTTATAAATTGTTTTTTCACAAACTCCGACTGCTGAGGCAGCCGCTTTGTATGTGCAACCTTTTCTGATGGCCTCACAAAATGTGTCGCGTTTTTGTTTATCAAGCATTGTCAGTCCTTGTTTTTTTGGAAAAAAATAAAGCCTAATTAAAAAAGGTCGCGGTGTC
>VMHT01012720.1_pt1 | contig 21692 bp, 20 predicted proteins | sample 4693611 | NCBI WGS metagenome assembly VMHT01 (sample SAMN12280063, study PRJNA550983) | marine metagenome | isolation source: seawater sampled from same location over 5 years 0.02-0.2 micron viral filtrate | place: USA: collected off the coast of southern California halfway between the port... ...
CATGGTAAACCACCTAGGGTAGTGGTTTAGATAAGGTTGAGGGAAGTACAATTTTACAAAGTACGATTGATGGCTTTTGTGAAACTCAGCGCTCTAAAGATGTCTTTAAAAAATTAAAACGTTTTATATCCAATAAAGCGATTAAAATGTCTGGTGTTCTATTTTTCCCTGAGGCTTACGATAATCTGAGAAATGGTTGGCGATTAACCCCAATTCTAACTGGTGTGCCTGAGTTAGATGTTAAGCTTGAACCTTACAATTAAGAGTGTTTTAAACATAACAAACGCTTTAACCAAGGGACGAAAAACAGCAAGCTTGCGCTCCTTCGTCGCTAATTTTAGCCTGCTATTTTGCGCCAGTTTAGCTAGGCGGTATGCATCAAGGTAAATAATGAATCGAGCGCCCCTTTCAAAAGAACCAGTTAACCTATTTATTCTTTTAAAGATGGCTTACACCGATTCTTTGGGTGCCAATGTGCTGAACAGGCATCTGAGCAGACTGCTCAAGCAACTGTTTTAAAATTGGAGCTAACTATCCGTTTTCTCCATTCAAAAGTAAGTTATTTGGAAAATGCGTAAACTAATTCCAAGACAGGCATTTCAAAGTACTAGACCTAGATTAACTTTATAAAACGCGTTCTCTAAGTTAAAAGTCAAGGAGACAATATGCATCTCGCTCAATTGAATATTGGAAAAGTCAGGTTTAACTTGGAGTCCCCCGAAATGGCGGACTTTGTAAATAACTTAGACCCTATCAACGCCATTGCTGAACAAAGTCCAGGATTTATCTGGCGTTTGAAAGACGAATCAGGCGATGCCACTAATATAGAGGTAGAAAATAACCCAGATATCATTGTTAACATGTCTGTTTGGGAAAGCGTAGAGTCCCTTAAGAACTTCATGTTCAAGACGCATCACATTGATTTCCTTAAGCGTAAAAAAGAGTGGTTTTTGCCCTTAAGCGAAGCATCTTATGTGCTTTGGTGGATACCGAAGGGCCATATTCCAACCCTTCAGGAAGCTATCACTAAATTAGACCATCTTCGGGAAAATGGAGAATCTCAGGATGCATTTAGTTTTAAAAGTAGTTACGCCAAGCCTGAGTTTGAGAATCATTGATGTTTCCAAGGTCAGAAGGCACACTAGTAAGAAGCTCGAACTGGCCGTTGAAATACGTAAGCACGGATCCCGACACGTAGATTCTAATTTTCGCACACGAGTTTCACATCTTAGATGGCTGCCGTGTTCTCTATTAGATAGTTTAATAAGAAAGGATATTTTATGAACTTATCGTTTTTACTTGTACTTTTTATCTCTTTTTTCACAATAAATATCCTACCTTGGGTTCTAGCACTTATATCTAAAAAGGCTTCTGGTAATAACAAGGTCATCTGGTTCTTGATGTCGTTTTTATTATCATGGCTAGGCTTTATCGTTTATTACTATCTTGTGATTAAGCCAGAATGGAAAGCTGAGTTAGAAAGAAAAAAATCAAAAAGAATACTCAGAAATGAAAATGGAATGCCTATTAAAATGTATGAGCAATCTTAAGGTTAAAATTGACACGCATTTTATCAACGCTTATATGTAGATGAACACTAGTGATAGTCTAAATCTATATTTTGAAGATTTACGAAGGAACGACAATGCCTATAAAAAAATGGACTTTACAATACCTAGTCGCATATCCCTTGCTGGCCACTATTTTTGCCAGTGTTCAATACTTTAAAGGCCAGTCTTTTTCCTACTCTCTTGAATTCGGGGTTACATGGGCTTTTATATCTATTTCTATATTTGCAGCTCGCCGCATTTACAATTTTAAAAAGCGGATCCATTGCGAAATATGCAACGATATACAAAATCATAAGACCATTGAATAATCGAGCGCGCTATTTCAGTTGAGTACTCAACCTTAATTTCATGTTAAAAAAAAGGGTAAAAAAATGAAAACACAAACCTTACTTATCTATTTTTTCTTTTCCTTGCTAGTCTCTTTCTCGTGTGAAGCCTCTACGCGCTCACTAAAAATAGAAGATGATGGTTTTGTTGCTACGTATTACTCTTCAGAGTCACAAGAACGTAAAGTTGGCGTTTTAGTGCTTGGAGGATCCGAAGGCGGCGTGCCTGAAAAGCTCGCTAGTCCAATCGTTGAAGCGGGATTCCCTACCCTAGCTTTAGCTTATTTTAAGGAAGAAGGCTTACCACCAGAGTTAGAGAGAATACCTCTTGAATATGTAATTCAGGCTATGTCGTGGTTAAAATCACAACCCGAAACCACGCCGGACAACATCGTTGTAGTTGGCTGGTCGAAAGGCGCTGAACTGTCACTTCTTCTAGCGTCAAAAGAACCAAGTATTTCAAATGTGGTTGCTATTGCGCCTAGCTCTGTTGTTTGGGCAGGTATTTTGAAAGATTGGAGTAAAGTGCCTGGTTCCAGCTGGACTTACGACGGGCAAGACTTAGCGTTTGTTCCTTTCAACCCGTCGGGTGAAGTTAATGGTTTGCTAGATCTCTATACGCAATCTTTAGAAAATCGAGCAGACAACGGTAAAGCTAATATTCCTGTACAGAAAATCAGCGCCGATGTTGTGTTAATGACTGGCGAAAACGATGAAATTTGGCCCTCGCCTACTATGGCTGAAACAGTTTGTGAAAAAATGAATGCGCGCACTAAACATAAGTGTAAGCACATAAACTACCAAGGGGCAGACCACTTGCTTAATTACGAGTTCTTAAAAGAGGGTAGCGATATGAACCAAACCTTTATTAAGATGCTTACTAATCACAATAACCACTAGTCAGCTTCTTCAATAAATAGAATCATATGACCATTGATGAATTCAATCACTATTGCAAAGCACTTCCCCACACTACTCACGTCGTTCAGTGGGGGAATTCAGAAGTATGGAAAGTAGGTGGTAAAGTCTTTGCTATAGGGAGCATTAGTAAGGACGGACACCCTGCTTTTACCTTTAAAACATCTGAGCAAAACTATTATTTTCTGGAAGAAAAGCCTGGCTATAGGCCTGCGCCCTATCTCGCTAGTCGTGGAATGAAATGGATACAACAGTACAATTGCGACAGTAACGAAGATGAGGAATTAGAATATTATTTAAGCGCATCTTATAAACTAGTATCGTTAGGGTTAACCAAGAAAATGCAAAAAGAGCTTGGTTTAAATCAACCTCAATAAAGGTGCTTACACCATGTTCAAAGCAAAAGGCTTTACGCGCAATATTCGCCCTTATGTAGAAGATGAGTTGGCATTAGCCCGCAATGAGCAAAATTACGGAAATAAGGCTGAAGCCTTCGCTCATTTGGAAAATGCCCACGTTCTTGGTCAAGCGTCTACAAGGCTACACGTAAAAGTACACGTTCAAATGCTTTTATGGGCAGTGAAACAAGGCAATATTGGTGAGTTTTTTGGTCAACTTTTCAGAATTGCGGGCGCTGCCACAAAAACTGTTTTTGGGCTAGTACCTCATGGAAATACAGGTGGCGCTAACGTTAGCCCATTTAAGGCAATGCCAATTAAACCAGACTTAAATACGATCATAAAAAAAGCGCGTTCGAATGAAAATTAAAATTAACGTTGTCGATGCATTTACTAATGTAAGGTTTAAGGGCAATCCTGCTGCAGTAGTTATAACGGGTAAATGGCTTAGCGATGAAAAAATGCGAGAAATCGCTGCTGAAAATAACCTTTCAGAAACCGCCTTTTTAGTTGAAGATGATAATGGCGTATTTGCTATACGTTGGTTTTCCCCCATGACGGAAATCGACTTCTGTGGGCACGCAACGCTGGCATCCGCGTTCGTAATCTTTAGCGAAAATTACCAACTACCGCACATTTCTCTATTCGCCAAGTCGGTTGGTACGATGAAAGTCGTTAAGAAAGACGACGGATTCATTCAAATGGACTTCCCCAATAGAATGCCTCACCCAGTCAACGATGTGCCTGAAGCGTTACTACAAGGGCTTTCTATCAAGCCCAAAAGTATATTAAAAAATAACCAAGCTTACTTTGCTGTTTATTCTAACGAAGACGACGTTTTAAGCGTAATTCAAGACAGCGAGCAGCTAAAATCACTCGCCCCCTATGATGTGGTAGTGACAGCGCCTGGTACGCAATTTGACTTCGTATCCCGTTACTTCTGGCCTGCGAACGGCGGTGATGAAGACCCGGTTACCGGTTCAATCCACACTGGGCTAGCGCCTTATTGGGCAAAAGTATTTGGACGATCAAAACTTATGGCTTATCAGGCATCTAAACGAGGCGGCACATTAAAATGTGAGGTGGCAGGTGACCGCGTGCTTATTTCTGGTCAAGCGGTGTCTTACCTTGAAGGTTACATTAATATTTGATGGTTGATTGCCTTACACGAACTAATCGATAAAAGAGAACTCTTCTCTCGAGTGTTACTGTCCGCCTCAAACAAAAAAGCGGAAGATATTTAACCTTCCGCTTTCACTCACTCAACAGCGCATTGCTGCATTTAGTTTTAACTAGGCAAACGCCAAATTAGCGCCCTACTGCAATGCCTTCTCTGCGAGGATCTGCGCCGCCAATTAATTTACCTGATTTAAACTGAATGCCATGAAGACCGCTGTTTAAATCCACTACTTTAACGTTATGGCCGAGTGCCTTTAACGGCTCTTCAAGCTCAGCTATTGGTGTGCCCTTCTCTAACGCAGTGTAGTCGTTTCGATTAGTGATTTTAGGAAGATTAATGGCCTGCTGAATATCCAAGCCAAAGTCTAAAACTCCAATTAGGGTTTGAGCGACGTAGCTTACAATTCTAGAGCCGCCCGGCGAGCCTACAACAACCTCTAAGTTCCCTTCTTTGTCGAACACCATGGTAGGGCTCATAGCACTTCTAGGGCGTTTACCAGGCTCTACGCGATTTGGTACTGGAAAACGGTTTTTGGTTGGCGAAAATGAAAAGTCGGTAAGCTGATTATTAAGCAGGAAGCCTTCTACCATAATCCCAGAACCAAACATAAATTCAATGCTGGTAGTCATTGATACTGCATTGCCCTCTTTGTCTACTATAGAAACGTGTGAGGTATTGGGCAGCTCCATTGACGTACCAAGTGCTACATTCGCATCGGCGTAGGGATTGCCCGCGCGTTTGCGGCGCCACTCTTTATCAACAGCAATACTCTCGGCTCGGCGCTGAAGATAAGCGGTATTAATCATGGCCGCAAACGGCAAGTTAGTAAAATCGCTATCCGCAATGAACTTCTCGCGGTCGGCATATGAAAGCGCACTTGCTTGCGTATAAAGGTTGGCAAACTCTACTGAATCCGGTGCGTATTGACTAAGGTTAAAACCTTCTAACATTTTTAGAATTTGATAAACGTTTACGCCACCTGAGCTAGGTGGTGCCATACCGCAAATGCGTTTTTCGTGGTACAAGCCACATACGGGTTCACGTTTTACTGGTTCATAGCTTGCTAAATCTTCCAACGACATTTGGCCAGGGTTAATCTCCGCATTATTAACCGCTTCCACTATTTTTTCGGCAACTTCGCCTTTCAGTAAATAATCGCTGCCTTTTTCAGCAATACCTCTTAAGGTTTTAGCCAGCTTCTTATTTTTCTTTACCGTGCCTTCTTTTAACGGCAGGCCTGCCGGGAAGAAGTAAGTAGAGCTTGCAGGAAAAGTTTTCAGCCCAGGGTGATAGTCTAATGCAACAAGTTTGGCTAAACGCGGCGATACTTTAAAGCCGTCTTCAGCCGTTTTGATTGTATCGTCGAACAGCGTATTCCAAGGCAGCTTGCCGAACTCGCCCTGAGCCATTTCTAGCGCTTTTACTGCTCCAGGCACGCCAACTGACTTACCGCCTACTACGGCATCTAACCAGCGCATTGGCTTATTACCTTCAATAAACCAATGAGAATTGACAGCTTTCGGTGCTGTTTCACGGCCGTCAAAGGTGTGAAGTACTTTGTTCTTATTATCCCAATAAAGGATAAACGCACCACCACCAATACCTGACGATTGTGGTTCAACCAGCGAAAGCATCGATTGTACAGCCACCGCTGCATCGATCGCACTTCCGCCCTTTTCTAAAATATTCTTTCCCGCCCAAGACGCATAGGGATTTGCCGCTACAACCATATAATCTTCGGCTTCAAATGCCTTTTTCTCTATGTAGCCTGTTGCCGCTTCTGGTTCTCCGACTTCACGTGTTTGCTTCGCGTTCGCACCAAAAATAAAACAGCTAGATAATGCAAGAGTTACCACTGAAGCTCTGAAAAAAGCACTGCGTCTCAAAATAATACTTCCTCTTATTTAAATTTTTCGGGGTTTATTGGGCGTTTTTTAAGAAACGCATCAAACGCTTCTTGAGCTGCGGTTGTGCCCAACGCTTCTAAAAATATATCAAACTCTTCGTTCATTTGTTGGTTTGTTCGCTCTCCGTCACCTTTTAATAGCGCTTTTGTTTGTTTAAGCGAAAATGAAGGCTTGGCGACGAGTTTCTCTACCGTAGTTTGAACCGTTTGATCTATTTCGTGAGCGTCGACAATTTTTGTCAGAATACCAAATTGATAAGCATCAGCAGAGGTAAAGGGTTCGCCCAGCATTAGCCACTCTGCCGCCTTTATATGACCCGCAACCTTAGGCAAAAGATAACTTGATGCATATTCAGGAACAAGCCCTAAGTTGATGAATGGTAGAACAAATCGGGTATCTGGAGTGGCGTAAACAAAATCGCAATGAAGTAAAAGCGTTGTGCCTATGCCCACTGCTAATCCGTGAACTTGTGCAATAACCGGTAAATTACATGCCGCCAAAGCTCGCATAAAGGCAGCTGTTTCTGGCACCTGAGCGTGATCTTGTTGCTGTGCGAAATCTCCAATGTCATTTCCTGCAGTAAAACAATCGCCCGCGCCTTTAATAACCACCACTTTGGTTGAGCCATCGTTTTTAACACCTAATATGGCATTCGCCATTTCTTGATACATGTCGCGTGTTAACGCATTTTTCTTATCGGTTCGGTTAAGTGTAATGGTTAAGCATTGCTGATTTGTTTCGGTAATAATGTAAGACATAATTACTCCTTTACTGTCGTCTTTTTGTTTTGGGCGTACTTCAGTTTTCACCCTGTAGGCAATTTCTGTATCATAGCCAGCAAATTCTAAATTCAAAAATAACTAACACTGATGATGTCACTGCCGTTTTCGCTTAAGTATAGCGCTGGTCCTTTATTTATTGCGCTATGCTCCGTTGTCGCGTTTTTCTTCGAGCCTATGTCTGGCAATTATTTGGCTTACGACAGGTACGCCATTCAAGGTCTAGAAACTTGGCGAATAGTCAGTGGCAATATCGTGCATACCAATGGCTACCACCTACTTTTAAATTTAGCAGGTCTGGCGCTATTGTGGGCCCTACACGGTGAACATTATCGCATTGGTTTGTACTTAAAAGTTTTTGTATGGTGCTGCTTAGGAACCAGTGTCGGGCTTTATTTCTTCTCTCCAGATCTAATATGGTACGCAGGCTTATCTGGCGCACTACATGGTATTTTCGCATGGGGCGCCTGTGTTGATATAAAAGAGAAAATGAAGTCGGGTTGGTTATTGCTTATAGGTCTAGCCATCAAGGTGGGATACGAACAAATTGACGGTAGTAGCGAACAAGTTGCAAACCTGATTGACGCCAAAGTTGCCGTAGACGCCCATTTATTTGGTGCGCTTACGGGTATCGCAATCTTTTTACTTATGTTTATTACGGCGAAAAGAAAATAGAAACTAGAGCGATATAGCGTCACTCTTTTTGCGCATTTTGATTTGTTAAAACAGATTAACGTGCTGAAGCAAAAAAAGAAGATTTAAAAAAGGCCCGAATTCATTGAATTTGGGCCTTTTTTGTAAGCTTTTTCCGTCCTTAATAGCTACCGCGCTGTGAGCAACTCAGTGGCTCTTAATCACTGGGTTGCACTCGCAGTTTTGCCTATAAGTTTTCTTCGAATAGCTTGTATATACGACGGTATTCATCAAGCCAAGAGCTTGGCTGCACAAAGCCATGTGGCTCTACCGGATAAATGGCCGTTTCAAAATCTTCTTTCTCAAGCTCGATAAGGCGCTGTACCAATCGCACGGTGTCGTGGAAAAACACGTTGTCATCAACCATTGGCGCATTGATAAGCAAAGGCTTTTCTAGTCCATCGGCAAAATAAATCGGCGAGCTACGCTCAAAAGCGATGGGATCGATATCAGGCGTATTCAGTATGTTTGCCGTATATGGCGTGTTGTAATGGGCCCAATCGGTTACCGGACGAAGTGCTGCACCTGCCGCAAACAGATCTGGCGCGGTAAACATAGACATAAAGGTTAAGAAGCCGCCGTATGAACCGCCGTATGTGCCAATACGCTTACGATCTACATTTGCATTTTCAACAAGCCAGTTAACACCATCACGCAAATCTTGCACTTCAGGCGTACCCATTTGACGATAAATAGCGGTTCGCCAATCACGTCCGTAGCCAGCACTAGCGCGATAGTCCATATCTAGTACGACATAGCCTTGCTGCACGAGCATGCTATGGAACATGTATTCTCGGAAGTAACCAGACCACCCCATGTAGGCGTTTTGCAAGTAGCCTGCACCGTGATTAAACACTACCGCTTTATTTGGTGCCGTCTTGTCGTAATTTTCCGGTAAATATACTCGTGCGTAAATAGGTGCATCGGTATGCGTCGATTCAATAGCAACGATGTTAGGCACCGCCCATGGAAGTGCATTAAAATCTGCACTGGTGCTTTGCGTGATTTGCTTTGCCGCTGTTGTTTCGTTTGCTGGCTTAACGTAAAGCTCTTGTGGTTGATTCACCTTGCTATGGCTTAGCAGCAAATTTTTACCATCAGGGCTAAGTGAGTAGTCTGTCATACCATTCAAATCAGTCATGGTATCGATAGTATTGTCACTTAAATCTGCACGATAAACTTCGTAAAGCCCCGGATGCTCCATGTTAGCTTTAAAGTAGATATAATTGTCATCGCTAGAAAGCGTTAAATCGTCAACAATAAAACGGCCGCTGGTTAGCGCGACAGGCTTCTCGCCAGGCTTTTGAACGTATAAGTGAGAGTAACCAGTATGCTCAGACTGATAGTAAAGCGTCTCGCTGTCATTTAGCCAATCAAACGCGTTGAAACGGTAGTTTACCCACGCATCGTCATGAAGCCTATGTTGGTTTTCTAGCGTTTTATTTTCTAGGTCGACCGTTGCAATCCAGCGGTCTTTGTTGTCCCACGCTTCTAGCATAACGGCAACAGCGTTACCGTTTTTGTGCCAGCGAATCGAAGGCTTAGTCCAATACCAGCTTTGCAGTAAGGTAATGTCGCGCGGCAAACGATTAACTTCATAGGTCTCGCCATTGGCTTTCGCGTTTTCTTCTTTTACATCTGCAAGTACGTCGTCATTGTATCCAGGCAAATTAAAGTATTTAAGTTCACTCTTCTCGCCAGTTTTCAAATTAAGCAGCCACAGTTCATGATTTACCGATTCTGCATCTGCAACACGTTGGCGTACCGGCTTCGCGGCAATGCGGCTGTCTTCTTGGATATAATGCGGCATGATGTCGCTGTCATCACGAGTCGGCTTACTTTCCGTGGTGGCGACTACTGCAAAGTTACCCGCAGGTGATACGCTAATACCCGCTAGTCGATGCGACTTATCAAAGTAAAACGGCGTAGGTGCTACACTACTGTTTTCTTTGGCCAACGCTTTTTGAGCGTCGTCTTTTTCTTGTCTGTTTTTGCGCTGTAGTTTGATGTATTCCACCAGCGACTGTTGCTGCTCGGCAATATAATCTTTAGGCGGCTCAACCGCTTTGGGTTCGTCGCTAAACTCCCAGCTCAATAATTCTTCGCGGGTGCCGTTAGATAGGTCTATAGCAATAAATTTGTTACCGCTTAACGCCATTAAGCGGCCATCAGTCATAAATGAAAGCGTTGACAGCGCATTCCCGCCACGCGCGATACGCACGGTTTCACCGTTGGTAAATTGCACATAAACACTGTCTTCAAATGAATAAGCAATTACACCATCATTTCTTACTACACGTTCGTCAAAACGATACTTGTGCAAATCTGATAATGGCGCTTTTACGGCATTTGCAGGGTTTGAGAGTTCAGCAACATAAACATCTGTTAACGCGCTATCTTGCCTTTCTTTTTCAAAAACAATTTTATCGCCATTGACCGACCACCCCATACCTTCGGGTAGCGCGCCCATCCATTGTGGGTCTGACATTATTTGCTTTAAAGTAATTTCACCATTTTTCGCGCTGTTCTGAGGCGCGACATCGGGTGTAACGGTTTGCTGGACAGTGGCAGCAGGAAGCGATGTAGACGCTATTTGGCTAGATGGTTCGTTAGTAGTGCTTGCACATCCGCCCAACGCAAAAGTAACGCTAGCCGCGATGAGTAAAGAAGAGTATTTTTTCATTATTTTAAGTCGTTGTTATGTAAAAAACGTTAACATTATACGCAGAGCAGTTACTAATACGCTAACGTTCATCGATTGAGATAGTGAACCAAACGTAAACCATCTGCGTTTATGGTTGTGAAACTGGTCTGTCGGCCTGAACAAAATAACAAAAATTCACTGATGAGGTAAAACACTATGAAAGCGAAAGGTTTTGTACCTGCGTTGCTTGCGCTCAGCTTTTTCACGACTCCTAGCTTTGCGAGCGAGTGCCCCAGCGTACTAAAGTTCATGAAGCGTAAGCTCAACTCACAAGAAACGGTGAATTTGTGTAACGAATATGCCGGAAAGACCCTTTTAGTGGTGAACACAGCCAGCTATTGCGGCTACACGCCACAATTTGAAGGTTTAGAAGCCCTTTATAGTGACTACAAAGACAAAGATTTTGTAGTACTTGGCTTCCCGTCGCACGATTTTAACCAAGAAGATAATGATGAAGGCAAAACGGCAGAACTGTGTGAATTGACTTATGGCGTAAAGTTTCCGATGTTTGAACCAATATCGGTAAAAGGTGAAGACGCCGATCCTATGTATAGAATGCTAAAAACCGCCACCGGCAAAGCGCCATCATGGAACTTTAATAAGTACCTTATTGACAGCTCCGGTAAGCAAATAACCCACTACCCTAGTTCAACAAAGCCCACTGATCCGGCTTTTATCGCTGACATAGAGGCACTCCTCAAAAGCGAATAAAACCGCGAATATCAACGCTGCCTATAGGTCACACCAAACGAGAATCTAAAAGCCGCGCATAAAAAAGCCCCGCGTAACACGCGGGGCAATCAAGCACACTCAACTTGGAACACACTTTTAGCTGAAAACATACTTCCTACGTTTTAGCTAACTGCATTAATTTAGTGTGTTTAGTTGTTGGTTAGTTCAATAATTTTTTCGCTTGCTTCAGAAAAAGCCTTGTTTGCTTGCTCTTCGCCCATGTTAAGTCCTTCAGCGTAAACGAATTTAACGTCACTGATACCAACAAAATTTAAAAAGTGTTTTAAATACGGCGTTTGCGTATCAAAGTCTGAACCTGCATACACACCACCACGCGCGGCAAAAACAGTCGCTGATTTATTTTCTAGCAATCCGACAGGACCTGTCTCGGTATACTTAAATGTTATACCAGCTCTTGCAATACGGTCGAAGTAAGCTTTTAAGCTCGATGGGATGCCAAAGTTGTACATTGGCACGGCTAGCACAATTTCGTCAGCCGCTTTTACTGCTTCAACAATGTCATCAGAGACTTTTGCCAATGCCTGTTGTGATTCATTTCGCTCAGACGCCTCAGTCATCCACGCTTGCATTTCTTCACCTGTTAAATGAGGCAGTGCTAGAGAGGCAACATCCACGCGGTTAATGTGCACAGAACCGTCATTCTCAATTTTTGAAAGGTACTCGTTTGCAAGCTTTGAAGAGTTACCTTGGTTGCCATTTAGGCTGGAAAATATAGCCAGTACTTCTTTCATGCCGAACTCCAATATTCGTTGTTTCGATAATATATGGCTATATTACGGCAATCGGGTTGGATGAAAATATCAAAAACATGAAGGCTTCGTTCTATTTTGTAGAACAAACTGCCAAGGAACAGAGTAAATGTGAAATTATTGAAAACATTACATTACGTTAATGTTGCAAGGAGGTTGATCTTCTCTTATTTGCTCAGCGTAACCGAGTTTGCCACAACACAATTAAGAGGATACAAAATATGAGAAGGACCAAAGCGCTCCTTGCATGTTCAATATTACCACTGTTTTTAATTGGCTGCTCGGATGACGACGACGATGTCGTACAAGAGCCCACACCCGCCCCGGAATACGCAAACGTTCGAGTTGTTCACGCAGCATCAGACGCACCAATGGTAAACATCACTGCTAACGACGCCATACTCAACGATCTCGAAAGCGTTGATTACCAAGTCGCTTCATCTCGCTTCGAAGTTGAGACAGGCATGTACGATATTGGTGTTACAGGCATTCTTCCAGGTGAGAACGCTGAAGTGTTGCAAGCTGACGTTACTTTAGAAGCTGACATGAACTACGATATTTTTGCCGTAGGTAATGTTGGCGATGAGTCGTTATCGCTTTTAACAGTGACCAGTATGGAAACCGCAGTTGACGCGGGTAATGCTCAAGTGCAGATTGTACATGCAGCATCAATGGCACCTATGGTTGATATTTATGTTACGGCACCAGATACAGATATCACTGCCGAGCAGCCGCTTGTTACTGCTGAATTTACTGACGCAACCGATTTAATTCAAGTACCTGCGGGCGATTATCAAATTCGTATTACACCGGCCGGTGAGACAACGGTTGTATACGACTCTGGTACGGTAAATCTTGCAGACGGTGCCGATTTGCTTATCGCTGCTACTAATAACGTAGGTACCGGCGATTCACCAGTAACATTACTGGCCGCGGACGGTGATGGAAGCTTCAAGATTTGGGATGCAGAAGCAGGTGCTGCTATCCGCGTTGTGCACGGTATCAGCGACGCACCAGCGGTTGATGTTGTAGCAAATAACGAAATAGTATTAGTGGACGGAATACAGTTCCCGCGCACCACAGATTATTTGTCTGTTGCAGCCGGTGACTATCTTATTGACGTTGTAGCCGATAGCGACAACAGTGTTGTGGCAATTGACGATGCTGAGTTGACGTTAGAAGTAGGTATGTCTTATACCGCTATCGCAAACAACGTTTTGGCTGCACCAGAACTTGATGTGCTTGTTGATATGCCCCGCTCCGTAGCGACAGAAGCGAAAGTGCGTATTGTACATGCTTCACCTTCAGCGGGTAACGTCGATATTTACGTAACCGCAGATGGCGAAATTGATGCGGTTGACCCGGCATTTGCCGATATTGCCTATGAGACTGGCGAGCTTGTTGAAACAGGTTACGTAAGTTTTGCAGAAGGTGACTACGTAGTTACGGTTACACCAACAGGCACCAAAACAGCGGCAATCGAAACAGGCGTTTTAACGCTTGAGAATGGTGAGATTTACACTGCTATCGCACTAGATGGCGCGATGGAAGGTGATTTACCTCAATTAGCGTTGCTTGATGGCCTAGCACCACCTCCACCAGCTTTTAATGCTGACATGACTTACAATGTAAACTTAAGTGGGTCACAAGAAGTGCCTGCCGTTACCACTATGTCTATGGCAACTGCAGTGGTCGAAATTGACGAAGACTTACCTGCGTTTAGCGTAAGTGTTGAGGTATCAGGCTTAACGGATGTTACTGGTGTACACGTACACGATGGCGGCATTGGTATGAATGGTCCGGTTGCTTTCCCACTGACTGATGCTGGTAATGGTACTTATGTTCTCGCTGAAACTAATATTTCACCTAGCAACTTAGACGCGCTGACTAGCGGTGAGTGGTATTTAAATGTTCACACTACCGCTAACCCTAACGGTGAAGTGCGTGGTCAGATTGTTCCCGACACAACTGCGGTAGTAACATTCTCACTAAGCGGCAGCCAAGAGGTACCAGCAGTTGACACCATGGCAATGGGGTCTGGCTATGCGCTCTTCGACACCACAAACAACAACGTTTCTCTTGTGGCGGTAACCACTATTGAAAATGCGACTATGGCGCACATTCATACTGGGTTTGCTGGTGAAAATGGTGACGTACTTGTAGGACTTGTGGAAAGTGAAAGCACCGCTGGCGTTTGGATGACAGACGGAAGCATAGCACTAGATGAAGCCACAGCTACGCAACTACTGGCAGGTGGTCATTATGTGAATGTGCATACAGCAGCTAATACTGGTGGTGAAATTCGCGGCCAAATCACGCCTGATAATATTGAAGTGTACGGCATCATCGCAAACGGCCTACAAGAAGTGCCTGCAGTAACTACAACAGCAAGCGGCGCTGGTGCATTTACTTTGAATACATCTACAGGTGCACTGTCAGGCAGCGTTACCATTACCGGTATGACAGCAAACATGGCTCACATTCACGAGGGTGAAATGGGCGTAAATGGTGATGTTTTAATTGGACTTACTGCCGGAACCAGCGGTATGTGGTCTGTGCCAGCTAATACTACGTTAACCGCTGAGCAAATGAATGTTATGGCAGACGGAGGTCTTTACACTAACTTCCACTCAGATGCATTCCCAAGCGGTGAAATTCGTGGACAAATTACGCTAGGTTTTGACTAGTAAAAAATTGCTAAACCCATTGTGTTTCAATTATATTGAGACCCAATGAACCTAAAATAAAAAAAGGGGCAAACGCCCCTTTTTTGTGTTTCTCGACAAGAAGATTTTATCTATATGGTATTTAGCGCCGTGTCGAAATCTGCAATCAGATCCTGAGTGTCTTCAATACCTACCGAAATACGCAGCATGGTATCGGAAATACCCATTAACTCACGCTCTTCTGCCGTGTTCTCAAAATAAATAGTAGGCGCAACTGGTAGCGCTAAGGTGCGATTATCCCCTAAGTGCGTGGCGCAAATAACTAACTTCATTTCGTTTAAAAACGCCACGGGATCAGCACCGTCGATAAGGTCAAAACTCAAAATTGCGCCGTAGCCGTCGTTTAGGTATTCCCTTGCCATGAAATGCTGAGGGTGGTCGGCAAGACCTGGATAAAAGACTTTAGATACCTTGGGGTGATTATCTAGGAACGTCGCCAACTGCATAGCATTATGCTGACTTCGTGATAAACGTAAATCTAAGGTTTCCATGCCTAGGGCAATGGCCGTCGCTGATTGCGGTGCCAATGTAGCGCCTAAATCGCGTAAACCTTTCTTTTTGATTTGCGTAATGCCCCACTGTGCAGTATCTGCAACCTGATAAGCTGGTTTTAGGTTACTAAACTTAGTCCAGTCATAGTTACCCGTATCGATGACAGCACCACCTAAAACGTTACCGTGACCTGCAATGTATTTTGTCAGCGAGCAAAACACTAACGACGCTTTAACATCTTTAGCGTAAAAAACAGGGGGTGGCGTCATGGTGTTATCAACCATAAACAGCATGTGCTTCTCTTCGCAGAATTGACCAATGGCGTGAAGGTCGGCCACCTGTGTCACAGGGTTAGCTACGGTTTCGGTGTAAACGCCTTTTGTGTTTGGCTGGTAAGCTTCTTTGACTTGCTGAATGTCGGTCACATCTGTGTAGGTAACCTGCACACCAAAATCTTTAATGGTTTCAAAAAAGCTTCGCGTATTACCAAATAGGTATTGGCTTACAATTAAATGGTCGCCGGCTTTGAGTAAAGCAAATAACGAGCTGCTTATCGCCGCCATTCCGGTTGAGTAACATAAGGTACCCACACCGCCTTCCAGATCATTAAGCATATTTTGCAGTGCCGCCACAGAAGGTGACGATGAACGAGAATAAACATGAGCAGCTCGTTTACCTTGAAACGCATCGATGATGCCCTGCGCATCTTTAAACTCGAAAAGAACTGAATTAGACGTGCTGCTGTGAACACCACCATGTTCAGGCGTATTTAGCATGCGATCAGAATGAACCTGACGGGTTGTGAATCCCAATTTTGTCACGGGTGAAGCTCCGAAAATAGATGTTTGCGACCGAGCCGAGCGCGCACCAGTACTCTGAGTTAATACGGTTGCGTACTTACCACTTCAATAGAAATGATTATGGCTTTGTAATGCAGTTTTTAGGATATTTTGCGCAAACATTATCATAAAACGTATAAATAGTTTGCATTTGTTCATCTATGTTAGTCACTTTCTGAATAATTGGCCCCAACACAATCATTTTTCTGGCGTAGTCCAACCCAATGACTTGTATAGGAATTTCAGCTTCTCGTGCAATGTGCATAAAGCCTGTTTTCCATGGATAAATGGGGCTTCGTGTACCTTCTGGCGCTAACGCGAGTATTAATTGATCGGCTTCCTTTATCTTATTTGCTATAGACGTGACCACCCCATGCGCTTTACTTCTCTCTATAGGAATGCCGCCTAGCCTTTTAACAATAGCGCCCAAAGGTGGTGTAAAAATAGTATGTTTGCCAAAGAAATTGATATTCAGCTTGAATGAGAAGACCACAAACAAGCCAATAAAGAAATCCCAGTTCGATGTGTGCGGTGCCACCGCTAAAATGGCTTTTTTCTGATTGATTAGTTCACCTTCTACACGCCAGCCCCTTTTTGTCAGCACCCATGCTGCAAACGACGACAACCAGTTGGGCCACTTGCGAGGGACATGCTCTCCAACTTTAACACTATTGGCCCGTTTAGAGTGGGTTTGAGGGTGTGAGGTTTTCGTCATTATTATTATGCTCTGCTTACTACACTTAGGTTATCTATTTGCTAATTTATTTTCTGAGGCTTCGAAGTGGAATGCCGTAACGAAAAGCGCTTTACTTTCCATATTGTACCCGCATATTAATTAACAGAGTAAAACGTTGGAGTGTGCGCAATTTGGCGAAGAGTAATCAAAATGGGTTTGTAACGCAATTGTTAACAATACAGCGTTTTGAATTCTTAGAGAATATGGGCTTAATATAGCTATGTGTATTTTATTTATCGCAAACAATATGCGAGATGACTACCCGCTTATCATCGCTGCGAATCGGGATGAGTTTTACGCACGACCAACCGCGCCGTCTTCATTCTGGAAAAGCCACCCGCATTTGCTCGCCGGACAAGACTTAGAAGCTAATGGAACCTGGATGGGTGTTACGCGTAACGGATATGTGGCGGCGCTTACTAATGTAAGGGACCCACACAACATCAACAAAAATGCGGTATCGCGAGGTGAATTAGTCGCCAACTGGCTGAAGCACGACTCAGTCGAAATGAAGCCTGTTGCACGATCACAATACTTGGCAACGCTAGAAAAAACGCGCCACCGATACAACGGCTACAACCTGTTATTCGGAGATATAAATTCGCTTAAGGTTTACAACAACGTAAACAATTCGACCCATATTATCGACACTGGTGTCTACGGTTTGTCTAACGCGGATATTGCCACACCTTGGCCAAAAGTCACGCAGGGCGTTACCGCATTGAACAATTATGTCACCAAACAAAACATCATTAATGATGAAGACTTATTTGATATTTTACGTTACGACAATAAAGCCGACGATGCCTTGTTACCCGACACGGGCGTAGGCTATGAGTGGGAAAAGGCGTTGTCTTCCATTTTTATTCAATCCGAAAAATACGGAACGCGTACCTCTACACTGCTATTAGTAGATAGAAACAATACGCTGACCTGGAAAGAACGACGCTTTTCAGACAAAGGCGAAGCACAAGAAACCCGCGCTTTTTCTTTTTCAATTTAGGGTGTTTTTGAAATGAAACTTTCGTTTACGTTTTCTTTCCTCGACTAATTGAAATATTTTCAACCTTTAGGGGTCGTTTTTTCTACCATCGGTGGCATAATGCCAGCCTGCTATCTTTTGCATACCAACGTAACGTGAGGACATATCGTGTTTGAAGTATTACCCCATCTCGCCCCAGATCCAATTCTTGGCCTGTCAGCTGCTTTTCGTGAAGACACCAACCCAAACAAAATCGATTTAGGTGTTGGCGTATATAAAGATGAGCAAGGTAATACCCCTATTCTTTCAAGTGTCGCAAAAGCGCAAAAAGTGCTTTTAGATACCGAAACTAGCAAAACCTACATCACGCCTCAGGGCAACCAAGGTTTTATCGACGGTATGTTGTCTTTGCTATTAGGTAAGACTAGCCCCGTTCTATTAGCAGACCGCGTTGCAGCGGTTCAAGCTCCAGGTGGTTGCGGTGCATTGCGTATTCTTTCAGAACTACTTGCCCGTTGTAACGACAACGCTAAAGTATGGGTAAGCGACCCAACATGGGCGAACCACATTCCACTTATCGGCTCTGCGGGTCTTAAAATCGAAACCTACCCGTACTTCGATAAAGCGTCAGCAAGCATTCGCTTTGACGCTATGATGGAAACCCTTCGCAAAACTGAAAAAGGCGATATCGTTCTTCTACACGGTTGCTGTCACAACCCTACAGGTGCTGATCTTACTAATGCACAATGGGATGAAGTACTAGAAGTAGCGAAAGAGCGCGAATTCCTGCCTTTCATCGATGTGGCTTACCTAGGTTTTGGTGAAGGTTTAGAAGAAGACGCGTACGGCATGCGTTTGTTGGTAGAAAACCTACCAGAGGTTATCGTTGCAGCTTCTTGCTCTAAGAACTTTGGCCTTTATCGCGAACGTGTTGGTTTGGCTGCCATCATTACTGAAGATTCAGCAACCCGTAAAATTGCTCAGGGTCAAATTCAGTCAATCGCACGTGGCATCTACTCTATGCCACCGAGCTACGGCGGCGCGTTGGTAGACATTATCCTAGCTGACGAAGCCCTTAACAACGAGTGGGTATCTGAAGTGAACGAAATGCGCGATCGCATGAAATCACTCCGTGCAATGCTAGTTCAAAACCTTCACGATAATGGCTCGCCTAAAGACTTTAGCTTCGTAAACGACCAAAAAGGTATGTTCTCGTTCTTGTGTATTACTCCAGAGCAAGTGCGCGAAGTGCGTGAAAAGCACAGTGTGTATTTTGTTGATTCTAGCCGCGTGAACATTGCGGGCATCAACCAAGAAAACGTAGAAACACTTGCTAAAGCATTGGTATCAGTGCTTTAAGTACGAACTATTGATACTTAAGATTCGAAAGGCAGGGTTCACACCCTGCCTTTTTTATTACCTTCAAATTACCCGTCTTCCTATTTCTGCGATGAACGCCCCAACCACGCTGTCAGTAGCGGTTAGTCACACTTTTTAACAAATTCACGCAGTGCGCTATACGCCTTTTAGTAGGGCAAGCCGGATATAATCGTTACACTGTAACAATGTTGACGTACACGTTAACTTGGTATTTATTACGACTGACTTATAACAATGAGATTAACGACAAGAACAAGGATCACCCATGTCTAAAGTAAGTGTATTTTGTCTTTCTGCCGCGCTACTTGGCAGTGCAATGCAAGTAAATGCTAAGGAAGGCATGTTCACGCCAGAACAACTCCCTTCAATTGCCGGCGATTTAAAAGAAACAGGATTAGCAATCCCTGCTAGTAGTATTAACGACCTAACCGCGTTTCCTATGGGCGCGATTGTTTCATTAGGTGGCTGTTCAGCATCGTTTGTCTCTGACAAAGGCTTGGCCGTTACTAATCACCACTGTGCGCGCGGCTCTGTTCAATATAACAGCACCCCAGAAAACAACTATTTAAAAGATGGTTTCCTAGCAAAAGAAATTGGTGAAGAACTGCCGGCCGCGCCGGGTACACGCATGTTCGTTACGGTTGATTTTTCTGATGTAACCGACAACGTCATTGGCGGTATCAGCGATGACGTTCAAGGACGCGAGCGCTACGACCTCATTGAAGCGAACCGCAAAGCATTAATTGCAGAATGTGAGTCTGAAGCGGGCTTCCGCTGCTCTGTGCCTTCGTTTTTCCAAGGCCTTGAGTATAAGCTAATTAAGCAAATGGAAATTCGTGACGTGCGCATTGCCTACGCGCCTGCTGATTCAATTGGTAAATACGGTGGTGATGTAGATAACTGGATGTGGCCTCGTCATACGGGCGACTTCTCTTTCTATCGTGCTTATGTGGGTAAAGACGGTAAACCTGCTGATTACAGTGAAGAGAACGTGCCGTTTAAACCTGAGCATTTCTTAAAAGTTTCGGCAGCTGGACTTGAAGACGGCGACTTTGTTATGGCAGCGGGCTACCCTGGCTCTACTAATCGCTATGCACGTTTATCACAAGTGTCGTACACGTTTGATTGGTTATATCCCACTTACCTTGAACTGGTAGACGCGTGGATTAAAACTATTGAAAGTGCATCTGAAGAAGGCAGCGATGCGCGTATCAAATACGAAGCATTGTTAGCGGGACTTAACAACTTCCACAAGAATACGTTGGGCCAGCTTTCTGGCGCTAAACGCGTTGGACTTGTTCCACGTCGCGCTGAGCGTGAAGAGCAACTAGCTGCATGGCTTGATAAAAACGGTAAGAGTGAAATGAAGCAAGCACTAGCCGATCTCGATGCGGTTAGTGCTCAACAAATGCAAATGAACAAGCAAAACTTCTGGTACAACAACCTAAGTCGTGCACAACTCTTGTCGTCAGCTCAAACCCTGTATCGCAATGCCATCGAAAAAGAAAAGCCGGACGCAGAACGTGAATCTGGATTTCAGGACCGCGATCAAATTCGCCTGAAAGAAGGCGTAGAGCGCATTGAGCGTCGCTTTGATCCGGCCGTTGATCAGGCCGTTTGGCAAAAAATGATTAGTATGTACCTTGAACAGCCTGAAGAAAACCGAGTAGCCGCGTTCGATAAAGCAGTAGGCATTGATAGTGATACTGACGGAAAAACACTTCAGAAGAAGTTAAAGGCGTTTTACGACAAGACTTCATTGACTAACACTGAAGAACGTTTGAAATGGTTAACTGCAAGCCGCGCTGATTTCGAAAATAGCAACGACCCGTTCATTAAACTTGCGGTTGCCCTGTTCGATACCGAGATGGCTATTGAAGATAAGAGCAAAACGCTAAGCGGTAAAGCTGCCGCGCTTCGCCCTAAATACATGAGTGCCATTATTGAGTGGCAAAAATCTTTGGGCAGCCTTGCTTATCCAGATGCAAACAGTACGCTGCGCGTTACTTACGGTAATGTAATGGGCGGCTCGCCAAAAGACGGCCTAATTTACGAGCCGTTTACTCGTCTTGAAGGTATTACCGAAAAAGACACGGGCGAGACACCTTTTGACTCTCCTAAAAAGCAGCTTACGCTTATTGAGGACAAGAAATACGGACCTTACAAGTTAGAAGCTATTAACAGCGTGCCGGTGAACTTCCTGACGGATTTAGATTCAACCGGCGGTAACTCAGGCTCAGCAACGCTTAACGCCAAAGCAGAGCTTATCGGTTTGTTGTTTGACGGTACGTTTGAGAGCGTCAATTCTGATTGGGATTTTGACCCGAAAACAACCCGTACCATCCATGTAGATAGCCGCTACATGTTATGGGTAATGGAATACGTTGACGGTGCAACAAACCTCATCGAAGAGATGACCATCGTTAAATAACCACCAAATAATGGGGTCAGAGTCTGAGGTATCCCCACAAATAATATTGCGATATCAATAAGATAAAAAAGATAGGAACATTCATGACGTTTGGTGATCAGATCAATCGCCAAACTTCACTGAGGCCA
>VMHT01143359.1_pt1 | contig 21687 bp, 19 predicted proteins | sample 4693611 | NCBI WGS metagenome assembly VMHT01 (sample SAMN12280063, study PRJNA550983) | marine metagenome | isolation source: seawater sampled from same location over 5 years 0.02-0.2 micron viral filtrate | place: USA: collected off the coast of southern California halfway between the port... ...
ATTAACCGCTATGACGTCTGCTCCTGAGCCGCAGCTGAATAAATTGGATAAGCCATTAGCACAACACACCTATTTTGATTGCAGTAATTTTGGTGAGGTTGGGATTCGTTTTGTCGGACCTGAGACTATAGAGCTCTCGTCAGCCGAACAAAATGCCAGACTACAAAGAGTCAGGGCTGCTTCCGGCGCTCAATATGCAGGAAAAAATCTGAGATTCTGGAACAAGGGGGAAAAGGCGTCGTTTAGCGTCGAGCAGAAAAACTACAAATGCACCAAACGTCCCGACAGCTAACCACGTTGAAAGAGAAATGGGAAACTCAACCGTGCTATTAAAGCATTGTTAAGCGTAGCGCCAGTGTTTTATTCGGCTCTTACATGTCAGCAAAAGGCGCCAAGCTTTCTAAATAAAGTTATTTTAAATAAAAGCGTTTGAAAACGGATAGCGTTGAGCCTTTGTCCTCGATTATAGAGCCCCTGCGCTTTTTCTAAATTTCAGAAAGCGATATCTGGTTCTCCTATTTGAAGGTAGCTAACTCACCCGCCAATAGCGGCAATAATGCCCGCCACGGGTGTCTTCTTTACGTCCAGACGATAATTGTCTGCAACTCAAATAGTCAGCAAAGCCCACGCCGCGGCTAAACAAGCGGTGTCAGCGGGCTGGTTCAGGGGAAAGGTCGAAGGGGACATTAAAGCGTTAATCTGGGCTGGATAAAATCAAGAAACGCCGAGATCCGGGAGGAGACGGCGCTATTTTTATAATACACCGCCTGAACGGCCTCACGCCGGTTTGGTGACATAATTTCATCTGCAAATAACGGCACCAGCGCTCCGGTGGCAATGTCGTTGTGCACCATAAAGTTAGACAATAATGCTATGCCTTGTCCGGCCAGACAAAATTGTCTGATGGTTTCGCCGCTTGAGGCAGATAATGAGTAGTTCAATGACACTTCCCGGGTCAGTGGCCATGTATTCAGGACGGACGCGTCACTAAAACCAATTAGCTTATGCTCTGCCAGGGTGCTGACATCGCCCTGAATCGGATGATGTTCAAGGTAATCAGGGCTGGCAACAATATGTAATCTGCTGACACCCAGGCGGCGGGCATGCAGATTTGAATCCGTCAAATCGCCGATACGTATCGCGACATCTGTTTTGTGTTCCAGCAGGTTGATAATACTGTCATGGCTGGTTACCTCCAGCCTGATTTCAGGAAAAGCCTGACTGAATTGTCCGATTAACGGGGCAAGCTGATGAAAAACAAACGGGCTTGCCGCGTCCACCCGCAGTTTTCCGGCAGGGGCATGCTTTAATAGCCGCAGGGCTTCTTCGCCCTGCTCAAGGCGGTTCAGACCCTCTCTTGCAAATTGCAAAAACAGGCTACCCTCTTCGGTCAGTTCAAGTCTGCGAGTGGTTCTGTTTAGCAGGGTCACATTCAGAGTTTTTTCTAAACGGGTAACCGCTCTGCTGATTTTAGCCACCTGCTGATCTAGCAAGTTAGCGGCGCTGGAAAAGCTTCCGGCATCCACCACGGTGACAAACGCTTCCAGATCTTCGGTTTTGGCATTTACCGGCATCACAGGCTCTATTATTGCAGATTCAACAAATGTATTTTGTCATTAATGCTGTTTTTTGCAAGTAAGAAGCACGCAATACTTCCCGGCACTTAATCACCATTTACGCTGTTAGTGTCCGCCTACAACTAAAATGGGCACTACCTCCAACTATTGAGGATGAAAATAATGCCGATTGCCCTATTTGCATTAACCCTGAGTGCGTTTGCCATTGGCACCACTGAGTTTGTTATTGTGGGTCTGGTACCCACTATCGCGGCCGATCTTGGGGTGTCATTACCCAGTGCCGGCTTACTGGTAAGTTTGTATGCTGTGGGTGTGGCTATTGGTGCGCCGGTATTAACAGCGCTCACCGGCCGCTGGAACCGTAAGCTTGTTTTGCTTAGCCTGATGGCGTTGTTTGTGGCCGGAAATTTACTGGCCTGGCAGGCTCCAGGTTATGAAAGCCTGATTGTAGCGCGCGTTCTGACTGGCCTGGCTCATGGGGTGTTTTTTTCGATAGGCTCTACTATTGCCACCGGACTGGTGGCCAAAGAAAAAGAAGCCAGCGCCATCGCCATTATGTTTACCGGACTCACTGTGGCGCTTGTTACCGGCGTCCCCCTAGGGACCTGGATTGGCCAAAGTTTTGGATGGCGCGCGACGTTTCTGGTGGTGTCCGGCCTGGGTACCCTGGCGTTAATTGGCAGCGCTTTATTAGTCCCCAATAACCTGAAGCAGAGCAAAGCGGCAAGTCTGAACGAGCAGATTAAGGTTTTGGTTCAGCCTCGTTTGTTGCTGGTTTATATAATGACGATCCTGGGTTACGGCGGAACGTTTACTGCTTTTACCTACCTGGCCCCGATTTTACAGGAAGAAACCGGTTTTGCGCCCTCGGCCATAAGTCTGATCATGCTGGTATACGGCGTATCTGTAGCGGTGGGAAATATCTATGGCGGCAAACTGGCTGACAAAAAAGGGCCGGTTCGCGCCCTTAGCTTAATATTTACGGTGCTTAGCATCATTCTTTTAACTCTCACATTTACGATGGAAAGTAAGATTGCTGCAGTGATGACCGTGCTGGTATGGGGTGCGTTTGCCTTCGGTAGTGTACCCGGATTACAGGTATATATTGTGCAGCTGGCAGAAAAATTTGCCCCCAATGCGGTAGATGTAGCCTCGGGTCTTAATATTGCGGCCTTCAACATTGGTATTGCCTTAGGATCTATTATCGGCGGGACAATTGTAGAGGATTTGCAGCTTGCAGATACGGCCTGGATTGGAGCGCTGATCACGTTAGCTGCTTTGATAGCCACCCGTTACAGCGGTCATTTGGACAAGCATTCGCTGGCCACTTCTTAAATGGATAGTTTGTTGTGACGGCACACCTTACTGAGTCGTGATGATAAGCTGCGAAACACTTATTGGCGTGCAAAGGATATGTGCGCCAACCTTTGGTTTTCATTTAACTCACTCGGCTCAATCGGGTTTCCTTGCCTGATGCCACATCTACGCCTTTATACCTGCTGAACCAAAGGTTCTTCTCTACCGCCTACCAAACCATCAAAAAGAACCATTTGCCAATGTGAAATGTATTTAATGAATAGATTCAGCAGGCAGGGCTTTTTTGAATATGACAAGCAGTACCATTATGGGGTTTCTGGACAAACTGGTAGAAGATACTGACAAGACAGTAACCGTTGAAGATGTGGTGTCATCGTTTAAAGAGCGGGGTTTCGGCCCGTTGTTGCTGGTGCCTTCGCTAATGGTGTTATTGCCTACCGGAGCCATCCCGGGGGTCCCGACTATCTGCGGAATAACGCTGTTTTTGGTGTGTATTCAGCTGGCCGCAGGCAAAAGCCATCCGTGGTTACCCTCAGCATTGCGTGAATGGTCTATTTCTCATGAAAAACTCAAAAGCGCCGCAGAAAAATCTCGTCCTTATATTGTCAAAACGGAAAAGCTGTTTGCTGAGCGCCTGACTATGTTCGCCAAACCCCCAATGCGCTCGTTTATCGCCGGCTTGAGCGGCGTGGTGGCGCTTTGTATGATCCCTTTGGAAGTGATGCCCTTTGCCGCCGCCCTGCCCGCCCTGGCTTTAACCTTAACGGCGGTAGGCATTACCTACCGGGACGGCATTCTGATTACCATCGGGCTTATTTTGCAGGCATCCACCGGCATTCTGGTGTATCAGGTTGTGGGAATGGTGTAACCACAGCCGGGCTCAGCGCCGCCGTTTTATGGCTGGCTCATCAAAATAGCGTTCGGGATCATCTTGTTTCATCTTTGCAAAGTAAGCTTGCCGACTATGCCGCTGGGCCCGGGTTTGTCCGAACACCTGCTGATGTAATGCTTCAACCAGTTCGCGAACCTGAGTGTCGCTGATTACCTGCAAGGCCACCCCAGCCTGTAAAAAGCCGTCTACTGTCGCTTTATCAGTAGCGCTGGCCCGGCCTTCTTTCTGCCGGATATACAGGGCTAAAACACGCTTTTCGCACAATGCTAAGAAGTCGGTAGATGTCATAGTAATCCCTCACATTTTTCTTCTTTTACACAATTTTCAGGCTGGGCCAGCGTTGTAGCCAACCTTTGTTCTTAATACGCTGGTTATAGACTACCGTATCATCAAAGGCGGGGTTTTGGCGTATTCGTCCACTCCAGTTATCTGCCAGCCCGAGGGGCGCGGTAATGCAGTAATCATGTTTAGCTTCCTGTCGTATCCCAACACACGTAGCGGTTTCTACCCAGTGCCTGATGGCTTCGGTCGTGGAGCCGTACGGAGCATGGTCTTTGTGAACATGCATTCTGGCCTGATTACGAACCTGCCACTTCACATCGGGCATTATCTGGCTAAGACTTTGCTCAAGCTGCTGCTCGGTTTGCTTACTGGTATCGGCGGCGCAGTAATACACCACATCGACATCATTTAATGGTGTGGGTGGCCAGTAGTGATGTAAATGGTCCCAGATAAGGTTACGTAAAAAGCCTGCGCCAATAAAACTGTCGGGTAACTGTAGTTGGGCCACGGCCGACAGACACGCGGTATGAAAGGCGCTGGTGGTTATTATTTTGCCGGTACGCTTAAGCAGATGCGGCTCTGCATTTTTATCAAAACAATGGAACTGCACAGCTATTAGCCCCCCTGCTGTTAAAACTCTTATTTAGCTATCTGTTATCTGGCTATTTCAATAATCCGACTTTCATTACCTGTACTTTAGGTCAGGCATTGCTTACATTAAGCGGCTGAAAACCCTGAGGAATATTGTATGAAATCTGGTCTTTTTTGTTTGCTGCTGATGCTTAGCTTTAACCTAATGGCAGCCAATTGTCTGTATGGCTGCCCGGCCGGCACCAGCCTGGCTGGGGCTCCCAGTACCCAAATCACCCGGTCCATTTATACTCTGCATAATAACAACATTACCAAATTTGCAAACTGGGTGGCTTATCATGTTACGCCTGCCACTATTGATGGTCCCAGCCGCAGCCGGTACTGGAAACCGGATCCGGAGTTAGCGCCTACCGCCACCCTCGAACCCGACGATTATACGGACGCCCATGCGCTGCTCGGTACAGACCGGGGCCATCAGGTACCGCTGGCTTCGTTCAGCAATAGCCCGGACTGGCGTGAGCTGAACTATTTATCCAACATCACCCCACAAGATTCAGACTTAAACCAGGGTCCGTGGGTCAGGCTTGAACATGCAGTACGTACCCTGGTGCGCACCGGCCAGGATGTATTTGTGGTAGCCGGGCCGCTGTTCGAGCGCCACTTCGGAACCTTACCGGAAGCTGATGAAGCTCACGCTATTCCAAGTAGCTACTTTAAGATAGTAATGACACGCAACCAAAACTGGATTGAAGCCTCGGCGTTTATACTGGACCAAAATGCTTCACGACGGGATAATTTCTGCGCGTTCGAAGTTGCCGTGGACCAGGTCGAAACACGCAGTGGCTTTAATATTATGCCGCAACTACCCGCCTACAAAGAGCCGGCAGTAGAAGGCAGGCTCGGTGGGTTAAGCGCCCGGCTTGGCTGCTGAGCAGTACGAGGTAATTAGGCAGGCGTTATGAGGGGTTGGTAACGGCGGCCTGATAGAGCTGATGCCACTCTTCGTCAGGTACTGGCATGATGGATAGCCGCTGGCCTTTTTTCACCACCCCGGTTTCAGTGATTTGCGGCATGGCTTTTATATCTTTTAGCGCCAGCACCTGCGTAAAGGCTTCTTCAAATTGCACATCGACCCGGTACCAGCGTGGGTTTTCCGTGGTGGCTTTAGGATCATAATAATCGCTGTCGGGGTCAAACTGGGCGGTATCCGGATACCCCGCTTTTACCACAACCGCAACCCCGGCAATGCCGACCTTTTTGCAGCTGGAATGATAAATAAAAACCTTATCGCCCGTTTTAACCTCATCACGTAAAAAGTTGCGGGCCTGATAATTTCGAACCCCGTCCCAGGGTTCAGTCTGGTCAGGCCGTTTACGTAAATCATCAATGCCAAACACATCGGGTTCAGTTTTAAATAGCCAGTAAGCCATACGTTTCCCTAAAGATTTATTCTCTGCCATAGCATATCACAGCCCATTGTTGACGATATGTGACGTAACACGTTGCATTAAACTTTTTTCGCAGATAGCGTGAAACTTATAAAGTGGTGCTATAATACGCGCCGTTTTATTTTTAGTTGTTGATTATGCAAGCCACTATCAAGGCTGAACGCAGCCTGTTCTCTTATCCCAAATACTGGGCCCACTGCTACGGTACCGCACCGTTTTTACCCACTACCCGTGCTGAGATGGATGAGCTGGGCTGGGACAGCTGCGATGTCATTCTGGTAACCGGCGATGCGTATGTTGATCACCCCAGTTTTGGCATGGCCGTACTAGGCCGGGTACTCGAAGCCCATGGCTTTCGGGTGGGCATTATTGCCCAGCCCGACTGGACCAGCAAAGATGCCTTTATGCAATTGGGCCAGCCAAATCTGTATTTTGGGGTTACCGCCGGCAATATGGACTCGATGATCAATCGTTATACGGCCGACAAAAAGCTGCGTCATGATGATGCTTATACGCCAGGCAATGTGGGCGGAAAGCGCCCTGATCGCGCCGTGACTGTTTATTCTCAGCGTTGTCGTGAAGCCTTTAAAGGGGTCCCGGTGATCATCGGTGGTATTGAAGCAAGCTTGCGCCGGATTGCCCATTACGATTACTGGTCAGAAAAAGTTCGCCGCTCGGTGTTGTTCGATGCCAAAGCCGACATGCTTATGTTTGGTAATGCCGAACGTCCGCTTATCGAGCTGACCCATCGGTTAGCCGCCGGTGAAAACATTGCCGACATTACTGATTTGCGTGGTACTGCCATCATTGTCAAACAGCCATTGCCTGGCTGGCAGGGAGTAGACTCTACCTCATTAGACAAGCCTGGCAAAATTGACCCTATTCCCAGTCCGTACCAGGAAATTCCAGACTGCGACAAAGCCGAGTCCAATAAGGATGCCGGGGCTGATAAGGCGCAGCCGATTGTGATTCAGCCGCCGGAGCGTCGCAAGCCCTGGGAAAATGTGTATGTGAAAATGCCGGCCTTTGAAACCGTGCGCGACAACAAAACCTTATACGCTCATACTTCTCGTATCCTGCACCAGGAAGTCAATCCTGGTTGCGCCCGGGCCTTGTTGCAACGTCACGGCGACCGTCATATCTGGATAAATCCACCGGCGATGCCGCTGGAAACCGAAGAGATGGATGCGGTATTTGACTTACCGTATCAGCGGGTACCTCACCCCAGCTATGGCGATGCGAAAATACCGGCCTACGATATGATACGTTTCAGCATTAATATAATGCGGGGCTGTTATGGCGGCTGTACCTTTTGTTCCATTACCGAACACGAAGGCCGAATCATTCAAAGCCGTTCTGAAGACTCCATTATTCGTGAGATTGAAACCATCCGTGATTCGGTGCCAGGTTTTACCGGCGTGATTTCAGATTTAGGCGGGCCCACCGCCAATATGTATCGGCTGCGCTGCAAAAGTGCTAAAGCCGAAGCCACCTGTCGACGCCCTTCGTGTGTGTACCCGAGTATCTGTGCCCACATGGACACCAATCATGCGCCTACCATCAGCCTGTATAAACGGGCCCGTAATTTACCCGGCATCAAAAAAGTACTGATTGCTTCTGGGGTGCGTTACGATCTGGCGGTAGAAGATCCTGAATATGTAAAAGAGCTGGCGCTGCATCATACCGGCGGCTATCTGAAGATTGCTCCGGAGCATACCGAAGACGGGCCATTATCGAAGATGATGAAACCCGGGATGAGCTCGTATTATCGCTTCAAAGAACTGTTTGATAAGTACTCGGCTGAAGCGGGCAAAAAACAGTACCTTATCCCCTACTTTATTGCCTCGCATCCGGGTACCACCGATGAAGACATGCTGGCGCTAGCTATCTGGCTGAAAGAAAACCGGTTTAAGCTGGATCAGGTACAAAACTTTTACCCGTCGCCTATGGCTACCGCCACGACCATGTACCACACCGAAGTCAACAGTTTGCGCAAGGTCAAAAAAGACAGCGAGCATGTACCCTCGGCTAAAGGCGAGATTCACCGGCGCTTACACAAGGCGATGCTGCGCTATCACGATCCTAAAAACTTTGCCCAAATTCGCAAGGCGCTGATTGCGATGGATCGCGAGGACCTCATTGGCCGTGGCCCCCAGCATCTGGTCCCGCCAGAGTCTAAGGAAGAAAAACGCCAGCAGGCGGCTCGCCCTAAACGCGGCGAACGGGCGCTGACTAAGCATACCGGCCTGCCGCCAAAAGGCTTTAAGCACAAACGTAAACCGGCTGTTAAAGGAAAACCAGGGGCACGTCAAAGCTAACCGGCGGTGATGCCCTTACGGCCCCGGGCTTGCTTAACGTGACCCGGGGTAGTAATTACCGTTGCACCAGGCGGGCGTCAGGGGATTGCCGTTACAGTGCAAAAACCGTGGTGCTGAACAACAGATAGCTAATGAGTGCCAGGTTAGCCCCACAGGTAAAGAAAAACACAACTCTGAACGAACGTTTTTGCGTTTTGTGTCTGAACAGCTGCTGAGCCACGCAGGCCCCCGGCCAGCCTCCCAGCAGCGACATCATATGCAGGGTCAGTTCAGGGACCCGCCGCTGTTCGCTCATCGACGCCCGCTTATCTCGCCAGTACCACAAAAAGGTAATCAGACTCATCACGCTGTAAAGTATTGCTACCAGCATCAGACCGGGATCCCACTGGGCCGCCAGCCATAGTGCTGCTACAAACACCAGCGCCACCACGGTAAATCCGGTGAGCGAACGACGGCGTGCTGGTTTCGGTTTGGTTTTGGTCATCGGGTATATCCTGTTACCTGGTTATAATTTCTGGTTGTAAGGGCTGATGTCAGGGCTGATTCTTTGCTACTAACCTTTTAGAGTGTCGATGATTTTGCCTCATCCGCGGGCATCCGGCTAGCTCTTGTATCGCCCGGGTGTGATAGTTGCCATCGTTTACGGTTTCTATAAGCCTAAGCATCAAACTGGTTACGTACAAAGCGACTAAATTGCCTGAGTTTTTGTGAGGGATACACCAGCTGCGGATAAAATAATATCATTTGGTTGGTGTGCTGAGTGTGGGTACTGAGGACTTGTGTGAGCCGGCCAGCCTCAATGTCCTTTTGTACATAATAACCGGCGATACGAATAATCCCTTCACCATAAAGCGCCTGCTGGCGTAGCAGATGGTTTTCATTGGTAATAAAGCTGCCACTTACTGCAATATTGCTATCTCCTAACGGCCAGCTTCGCTGGTGCTGGGTCAGCAGACAATTGTGGTGCAATAAGTCAGAAACATTTACGGGTGTGCCGTGCCGGGCAAGATACCCGGGCGCCGCGACCAGTACATGCCGGTACGAAAAAAGTGTATGTACCACCATATCCTGGGGCGGCATGTTGGTGGCCCGAAATGCCAGATCTATACTTTCCTGATGCAAATTGAAGGTGGTGTAGCTACAGTTGATATCAAATGTCATTCCCGGATGATCACGACGAAATGCCTTGCACAGATCAAACAGGTAGGTTTCTGCAAACATCTTTGGAGCGGTGATTTTTAACACTCCGCTAAGCGCGGTATGCTGTTCAGCTACGCTGCGTTCAAGCTGAAATACCTGATTTCGAATTCGCCGGCCCTGCTCAAATGCACGTTCCCCCTCCGGTGTTAGCCGCACGCTGCGGGTGGTGCGCAGCAGCAGCGGACACTGTAATTCGTTTTCCAGTTTTTTTATTTGTTCCGAGAGATAACCTTTAGATATCCCCAGGGCCTGGGCCGCCCGGGTATAATTCAACTGCTGCGCCAGCTCCACAAATAGCATCAGACGCTCAATTCGTTTATGTTCAAGCATAACGACCTATTGTTTTACGGGGTGAACAAAGAATTTACTCATAGGATATTTTGTTTTTTATAAAAAACAATATCATGTTCGCTTTATCTTAGTACGGAGTTAGCGATGCCTTCATCATTAGCGTTACAGCAATATCTGCCCCACGTCAGCCGGATAGCCTATGGGTGCATGGGCCTGGGCGGTGGTTGGAATGATAACCCGGTCAGTCAGCAGGATATCGGCCAGGCCCGGGAGGTTATCGAGGTAGCGCTGGAAGCCGGGATTAACCTGTTCGACCATGCCGATATTTATACCTTTTCTAAAGCTGAACAGGTTTTTGGCGAGGTATTAAAGCAGAGCCCAGCGCTGCGCGATAAAATGTATATCCAGTCTAAGTGCGGTATTCGTTTTGAAGATGACCATGGAGCGGGTCGTTATGACTTTTCCCAAAGCTGGGTGCAGCATTCAGTAGAACAGAGTCTGCAGCGTTTAAACTGTGAGCAACTTGATGTGCTGTTATTGCATCGCCCTGACCCTTTGATGGAGCTGGATGAGCTGGCTACCACCCTTAACAGCTTGCATCAGGCTGGTAAAATTGCGCATCTTGGCGTATCCAATATGAATACCGCACAAATTGCTTATTTGCAGAGCGCCCTGTCCTTACCCATTGTGGCCAATCAGATAGAAATGAGTCTGGCGAAAACTGACTGGCTGGATGACGGTATTGCAGTGAATACTCCGGCCTCTGCCAACACCGGCTTCAATACCGGACTACTGGAATATTGTCAGATGCACAATATTCAGCTGCAGGCCTGGGGCTGTCTGGCTCAGGGCGCTTTTTCTGACGCCGGGCTTGAATCTGAGCAGAAGAATATCCGTAAAGCCTCCGAATATGTCAGGCAACTGGCCAATGATTATGGGGTATCGTCTGAAGCCATTGTGCTGGCGTTCCTATTGCGACATCCCGCTGCGATACAGCCGGTCATCGGTACGACGAATATTCAACGCATCAACGCCTGCGCCCAGGCCACCAATGTCACCCTGACCCGGGAGCAGTGGTATAATCTGTATGTTTTATCCCGTGGCGAAGCGCTGCCCTGAAAAACCGGTCTTATTGTTAAGATGACTGGCGCCTTCAAATACGGCTTAACCAGGGGTGAAGCTGCTATCTAAGATGAACATTGAGGTAAGTGGAAATGCTCAGACTGCGGGTGCAGTCTGAGTTTGGCTTAGGTCTTGTGAGTGTGGTCTTATGGACGAGTTGGCGTTTCATCTATCAGTTTGGCAATTTCGGGGTTGTTGCTGGTTTTGGCAAGGTCGATAAGATAGCTTTTTTGCAGCTCGCCCAGCATCTCCGTGGCCAGATATTGTTTTACCCGATCGGTCTCACCATTGGCAATAGCCGATTCTAGCCCTTTCATACCGGCAATACTGCGATCACCCTGTTTTTCACTGTCGTTCACCATAATGGCTCCTGTGTCGAAAACTCAAAAGAATAGATACGTGCTGTTCCTATTCTTTCGTCCTATACCCATATTTGGTTTACCCAGGGGTCAATAATTGTTGGGGATACCTGTATCGCCATCGACACAGTTACATGGCAGATACAAAAAAGGTGCATTGAAATAATGCACCTTTTTTATGTTCCTCACCCCTTACCGGGGCGTGGATATCGTCTTCGCGGTCGGACTTACTTACCGTCGTCGCGCTTGAACAGGTCGCCCAGCTTATCAGAAGCTTTTTCCATCAGTTTGTCTTTTTCCTGGTCCAGCTTTTCCCGGGCACGCTCTTTTTCAGCGTCAATTTTTTCCATTGCGCGGGCTTTCTCTGCTTCAATTTTTTCAGCTACTTTTGCTTTTAAGCGCTCACGGGCTTCAGTTTTAGCCTGCTTAATCACATTATCAAGCATGGCATTCATCACCGCAGCGCCCACCTGGTCTGCGGGCAAACCGTCTGGCTTACCGATTGGGCCGGCATTGAAGGTGGGTAGCGTTACTTCATAAGACTTTTTATCAATCTCTAACTGAGCGGTTTGTAACTGCTCAAAGTTAAGCCGAAGTCTGGCCTTGCTTACTGTTACGTTCTCTACAATAACCCGGGGCATATTTTGCTCTGACTCGGTTGGTTCTGGTTCCTGAGATTGTTCAGGCAAATTGGCCTCGATGTTATCTTTTAGAACCAGCAGGTTACTGTCGCCTGAGGCATTGACCTCATAAAGAATATCCGGCGCCGCTACGCTGACATTTTGAATAACATAAGGCTCCGAGGTGGCGCCACCTAAATCCAGGGACATTTCGCCCAGAGCAATGGCGTTATCGTCCGAAAAATTCTCTGGATTTTTGATATTGGTGCCGGCAATGGATAAACGGCCTTCGCTGTATGCCAAATCAACATTTTCAACGGTAACCGGTGTACCAAGATAACGGGTACCCTGCTTTTCTATCTGAGTATGAATGAAATTGCCTGCTTCACTCAGCATATACCAGATCCCGCCAATAATAAGCAGTACCAGTATCAATAAAATGGTTAAGACCTTTTTCATTTTCATTCCTTTTTTGTTGGTGCAGTCTTCTCAAATACCACATTAACTCTATTAAGATCAAAATGGTAGCAGGCTGCTTAAATTATCGCCACCGCCTTTAGCATAGCATCAAAAAAGCCGGCACAGGCCGGCTTTTTTCTCGTCACTCACCGAACCTATTTGGTGTGCATGTCTTTTTCACTGAAAAACAATGAATACAATACCGGCACCGCCACCAGGGTCAGCAAAGTGGCGAAGGTTAAGCCACCCATAATCGTGACTGCCATACTGGCAAAAAACGCATCCCACAATAGCGGTAACATGCCCAGTACGGTCGTCAGTACCGCCAGGATTACCGGCCGGACCCGGCTGATACTGGCGCCGGTGATAGCCTGATGCAGATTATCAGCACTCTGGCGACGCAGATCCGCTTCATCTACCAACACAATGGCATTTTTAATCAGCATTCCCGACAAACTCAGCAGCCCCAGTAAGGCGGTAAAGCTAAACGGCAAGCCGGTGATAAGCAATCCGGCGGTAACCCCGCAAATACACATGGGCACAATAATCCAGATAAGCGCCGCTTGTCGTAATGCATTAAACAGCAAAATGGTAATTAAGATCATGGCCAGAAAGCTGATAGGCAGTTTGGTCCCCAGGCTGGCCTGCGCATCCCGGGAACTTTCGAACTCACCGCCCCACTCCAGATGATAGCCTTGTGGCAGCTCTATACTTTCCACCGCCTTAACAATAGTCGCCCGAGCTGTGGCTGCGGTCACATTGCCCCGGGGCTCAGCCTGAACGGTCAGGGTACGAACCCGGTTTCGCCGATGAATAAGACCATTTTCTGATTGTAATTCAAAGTCTTTTACCACTTGCGTTACAGGAATAAAGCTTTGTTCTGACTCGCTGTATATCAGCCGATCTTCCAGCCACGACATACTGCGTCGCTCTTCGGCTGGTGGCCGAATAACAACGGGTATCTGGCGGTCTTCCTCACGATATACCCCCACCTGATTACCCACGCTGGCAAACTCCAGCGCATCAGCAATCTGCGTGCGGGACAACCCGGCGATACGCGCTTTTTCATCATCGATTACCGGTTTGACGACCAGTTCTCGCTGACGCCAATTTTGACGTATATCGGTAATGAGTGATGAATCAGACATCAGCCTTTGGGCTTCGGCGCCCAGTTCGCGCAGAATCTCAGGATCATTTCCCATAAAACGTGCTTCAATTTTAGCGCCCTCGGCCGGCCCGAAAAATATCCGTTTGGAATAGATTTGCGCCTGTGGATGTTCTTTATTAATGGTGTTTTGAATGTAATCCACCACCGCCGGTATCTGCTCGCGCTGTGCGGTACGCACAATAAACTGCCCATAGGCCGGATTAGGTAATTTGGGAGCGTATGTCAGCATAAATCGGCTACCGCCCATGCCAATAACGCTGGTGACTTTCACCACTTCTTCACGCTGCAGGATCTTCTTTTCTATCTCAATCATATCGGCTTCTGTAGCGCGGATATCGCTACCCTGAGGCAAATAATAATTCACATAAAAAATGGGCGTATTAGAGGGCGGGAAAAAGGACTGTTTAACCTGCCCAAAGCCAACCACACACAATGCGGTGGTGACAAACAGAATCACCAGCGTCAGTCGGCGGTGTTTTAACGCCGCCCCCAATAAGCCTTTGTACATTCTGAAACCGCGGCCCTGGTAGATATCCTCGTCATGGGGGTTGGCTTCGGTTTTAAATAAGTAATGGCCCAGTAACGGCGTGACGGTTACTGCCAGGACCCAGCTCAATAATAGTGAGATAAGAATTACAGCGAACAACGAAAACATAAAATCGCCGGTGGTATCCTGCGACAAACCGATGCCGGCAAACGCCAGAATTCCGATAATAGTGGCAGCCAGCAACGGAAACTGAGTTTGCTGAGCGGCCTCCTCTGCAGCCTCTACCGAGCGCTTTCCTTTTTGCATATTTAACAACATGGACTCGGCGATAACGATGGCGTTATCTACCAGCATTCCCATGGCGATGATCAGCGCCCCCAGCGAAATTCGCTCCATCTGAATCGAAAAAATCCACATGAACAAGACGGTCCCCAACACGGTAAGCAGTAATGTTCCGCCGACTACCACACCTACCCGCCAGCCCATCACCAACAACAATACCGCGACGACGATACTGACCGAGGCAGCCAGATTCACCAAAAAGTCGCTGATGGCTTCATCCACCACTTTATGTTGTTCATAAATGGGGTTTATCACTACCCCCAGGGGCAATTTTTCACGCAGCATATCAAGATGTGCTTCGACCTTGGTGCCAATATCCACGATATTTAAATCGCTGCGTCCGGCAATGGCCAGAGTGAAAGCCGACTGGCCGTTATGACGGGCAAGCTGGCTCGGGGTTTCGGTTTCTGAACGATATACGTCGGCAATATCACCGATATTCAGCTGTTCGGTGGTCCCAGGAACGCCAAAGCTCAGGTTACGGATGGTCGCCGAGGAGTCATCGCCGGCAGGCACGACCAGCCGAATCCGTCTGTCTTCCACTCGCACACTACCAGCATCAGCTATGGCGCTTTCGGTTTGAAACACACTGGCAATCTGCTGCATGGAAATGCCCAGGCTGGCCAGTTTTTGCTGACTAACCTCGACATAAATGGTTTCTTCAGGCACCCCGGCCAGTTGCGCTCGGGTAACGCCCGGTACGGTGAGTACCTCACGGCGAAGCCGGGAGGCCAGTTCCCGCTTTTGCCGGTTAGAAAAACCCTCAGCAGTCACCGCATAATACATTCCGTAAACATCGCCAAAGTCATCGTTAACAATAGGCGCCCCTGCACCACGGGGTAACGAGCGCTGCGCGGCATCTACTTTACGGCGAAGCTCATCCCAGGCCTGCGACAGGTTATCCCCGCTGAAATCATCACGCAGTTCCACCGTGACCTGAGACTGGCCCGGTAAGGAACGTGAGGTAATATCCCCCAGTTGCGACAGCTGTTGCACCGACGATTCAATGGGCTCGGTGACTTCCTGCTCCACCTCTTTGGCCGTTGCCCCCGGATAATAGGTGGTAACAATGGCGGTTTTAATCGCAAAGGCCGGGTCTTCAAGCTTACCAATCTGAATAATGGCGTTTATGCCGCCCACCAGAAAAATCACCATCAATAGCCAGATGGTAAGCTGATTTTTTATAGAATAGGTGGCAATTCTCATAACACCGGCTTCTCATTGTCAAAAGGACGTACTTTCATATCATTTTGCAGCTCGCGAATACCTGCAGCTACAATCACCTGTCCGGCCTCCACGCCACTGATAATCTGTGCGTTTTCATCGCGAATGATACCCAACTCCACCGGCTGATAGGTAACAGTGTCAGAGGCTTTGTGGTAAAGCCATACAGCAAATTCCTTCGAGCCTGAGGTATCGATAGCACTCATGGGAACCCACCAGCCAGAATCGGCACTTTTGCTGCGATCAATTTCAATGCGGGCGGTAAGCACCATTCCTGGTAATAGCTCAACACCCTCCAGACGGGGCAGCTTAAAGGTCACCTGATAGGTTTGCGTGGCGCTGTTCACCTCGGTTTTATGTTCCAGATAGCTCAGCTCCACCGCCTCCCCGGCTTTATTAAGAATTTTTTCACCCTGTTTGTTTTCCAGAAACACCTGATAATTCGGCGCTTCTTCTACCGCCAGACGCATCAGCTGTTCCGGAATATTCACATGCACCCGCAGATAATTGATATTTTGGACCCGCAGTACCGGCTGATTCGGCTGTACGTACGAGAATTTTTCTACCAGGCGGTTGGTGATCAGCGCATCGAACGGCGCATGCAGCTCGGTGTATTCAACATTTAGCTGGGCATTTTCCACAGCCAGTTCAGCATTCTCATAGCTGGTTTGCAGCGAATCAAACTCTGACTCACTAATGTAGTTGTCCTGCTTTAACTGTTTGGCCCGCTCAAAATCCAACCTGGCTTTACGCATGCTCGATTGGGCCTGCCGCAGTGCCAGCTCATAATCTTTAGGATCCAATGCCGCCAGTAACTTACCTTCAGGAATAACCACGCCCTGTCTATCGGCCAGCTTGTTGATACGCCCTGCTACCTGAAACGACATATCCACGGTACTCAGAGCATCCACCCGGGCCACAAAATGTCTGACACTTGGCTGAACATCTTTACCTACCTCATAAAGCTGAACCAATGGAGCCGACTTTGCTTTTACCTCTTCGTTCTGCCCTGAACACCCCATTAAAACCAGTACACTGGTTAGCAGCAGTACAAATGTGTGCGAATATTTATTTTTCACCGGTGTTTTCTCCTAATGATTCAGCCATGCTGATCAATTTATTGCGTATGTTTTTTCGTTGGTCTTCACTAAAAGGGCTAACCATTAATAATTCCTGAAAGCCTAGTCCATCTATGGCAAGCCATAGCAACAGACTATCAAAGTAACGTTCAGGATCCTGTTGCAGCTCTTGCTCAAAGTCAGCCAAATGTGCCTTAAAACCGTTCAGCAGCCCTGGATTTTCGGTGGCCGCTACTAGCAGAATACGTGCGTAATCCAGATTCACATGATCATGAACCCGCTCACGGGTGCGAAGCATACGGGTGACCGGCAACAGCGCATTGTGCTCTTTACAAATGGTGTCTTCATAGCCTTTGGCGGTGTCCATCAGATTGGCCAGCAGGGCCTCCAGCAACATTTCTTTGTTTTTGAAATGATGCATAACGCCGCCTTTGCTCATAGCGCAATTTGCGGCAACTTTATCCAGTGTCAGTGTTTTAGGACCCTGATTAATAGCAATGGCGATAGCCGCATCAATAATGCGCTGCCGGGATGAAACCTTATTCTGCGACATAGTATATCCGATAACAAACCAACTGGTCGGTTTTTCTATTATACAAAAAAATCCGCCGAAGATTAGGAAAAATTTCACCTTGGTACTAACGTTGTGTGAATTCGGATGATCACAGACACAAAAAAACCGGTCACTTCATACGACCGGTTTTTTCAGTTTAGTATCTGACCACTAATTAAGCGGCTTCCACCTCTTCGTCAGTTTCATGGGTCAGCAGATATTCAAACGCTGCCAGCGAGGCTTTTGCGCCTTCGCCCATTGAAACCACAATTTGCTTATAAGGCACGGTCGTTACGTCCCCTGCGGCATAGATGCCAGGCTCAGACGTATTGCACTTCTCATCAATGTCTACTTCGCCATGCTTAGTAAGCTCAATGACACCTTCCAGGAACTGGCTGTTAGGCACCAAACCAATTTGTACAAATACACCCGCTAATTCCAGTGTATGCACCTGTTCGGTCGCCCGGTCCTGGTATTCGATTGCACTGACTTTACCGTTGTCAGCCACAATCTGACGGGTAGCCGCATTACGGATAATAGTGATGTTATCGCGTTTTTCAGCCTGCTTAATCAAAACCTGATCGGCTTTCAGTTCAGACATAAATTCAAACACGGTTACAGACTTAACAATGCCGGCTAAATCCAGCGCTGCCTCAATACCTGAGTTACCGCCACCGATTACGGCAACATCGTTGCCTTTAAAGAACGGACCGTCACAGTGAGGGCAATACGCTACCCCATTACCGACGTTTTCGCGTTCACCGGGGACACCAAGCTCTTTCCAGCGTGCACCGGTGGCTACAATAACCGAGCGAGTTGCAATTTGCTCACCCGAGGACAGGTTAATGGTTTTAACATGACCTTTATCAATGCTATCTACCCGAACGTGTTCTTTCAGGGTGATATCATAGTCTTTCATGTGCTCCATCAGGTTACCAACCAGTTCAGGTCCGGTAGTCTTGGTCACAGAAATAAGGTTTTCAATACCCATGGTATCTTTTACCTGGCCACCGAAACGGTCGGCAATCAGCGTAACGTTCAGACCTTTACGAGCACTGTAAATAGCGGCACTCACACCGGCCGGCCCCCCACCAATCACGGTAACGTCCTGCATTGGCAGCGACTGACCCTTGTTTGCTTCAGTAAGCGATGGGTCACGTTCGATTAGTTTTTCAATTAATGTACCGGCTTCTACCTTACCGTTTGCGAACAGTTCACCGTTAAGATATACCGAAGGCACACCCTGGATATCACGATCAGCGACCAGATTCGGGTACAGCCCACCATCAATCATTTCAGTTTTGATGTGCGGATTGATCAGGGCGAACTGATTCAGCGCCTGAACAACATCCGGGCAATTATGGCAGCCCAGACTAATAAATACTTCAAAGTTAAGGTCTTCTTTGATCCCTTTGACAATGCTTTGCAGACTATCATCTACTTTTAAAGGTGTTCCTGAAGCATGCAGGAGCGCCAGTACCAATGAGTTAAACTCATGCCCGGCTGGAATTCCTGAGAACCGAATGCCGGTATCTTCGCCGTCGGCTTCGATAAGAAAGCTCAGGGAACTACGTAAAACACCATCAGTGTCACGTTGTTCAAATTGAATATTGTCACTCACCCCAGCGATATCAGACAGAAACGTCACGAGTTCGTCACGCTTGCTGTGTTCGCCGGTCTGGAGTACGAACGTTACTTCTTTTTGCATGGATTCAGCATAGCCTTTAAGGGCTTGCAAAATTTCTTTAGTCAACACGTCGAATCTGCCTCTTTCGTTGTTTGGGTGAAAGGAGCGAGCTACTGCCCGCCCCTTACTCGATAGATTAACTATCTGATGGTTAGATTTTGCCAACCAGGTCTAGTGAAGGTGCCAGTGTTTCTTCACCTTCTTTCCATTTAGCTGGGCAAACTTCACCTGGGTGAGACGCAACATATTGCGCTGCTTTAACTTTACGTACCAGGTCATCAGCGTCACGGCCAATACCTTCAGAAGTGATTTCCATCGCCTGAACGATACCTTCTGGATCAACAACAAATGTTGCACGGTCAGCCAGACCCATGTTTTCACGCATACAATCGAAGTTGCGTGTAATTTCGCCAGTCGGGTCACCGATCATCGCGAACTTAATCTTGTTGATAGTGTCTGACGACTGGTGCCATGCCGCGTGAGTGAAGTGAGTATCTGTAGATACAGAGAATACTTCTACGCCACGTGATTGCAGTTCTTCGTACTTATCAGCAATATCGCCAAGCTCTGTTGGGCAAACAAAGGTAAAGTCTGCTGGATAGAATACGAATACAGCCCATTTATCTTTGATATCTTCGCTGCTAACTTCTACAAATTCGCCATCTTTAAATGCATTTGCTTTAAATGGTTTAATAGCAGTATTAATCAATGCCATGTTTAATCTCCTTGAGAGTTAATTAAGTTTGTGAGCTTTTACCAAAAAAGAGTAAAAAGTCACAACGTGTACGAATTAATGAAATTGTCGGTTTGCTTTAATCCGCGCCCCGTTCGACTGGTTATAAGAATAGCGAACGACGCATCACAATGATAATTGGTAATGTCGAACAATTAAATCAGTTTTTGTGATTAAAAATTTTTTTTGCTGCGGATTTATTGAATAACAAAGCCTGCCAAATTTTATCTTAAGTTGCAAGACTAAGGAACCAATCATCCATGAACCGAACAAGTGAGAACGACATCGCGGCCCGAGAACGCTTTGTTGCCGAACAAATTAAGAGTATTGACGGTTGCTCTCCTAACCCCCTGCTGGGCAAGCACATAAAGATGGCCGATAACCCTTTTGCCTTTTATCGCGGTACGGCGCAGCTATTCTATGCCGATCTGAAAGCCGGCTATCAGCGTCTACCCGAGTGCCTGGCCCCGTTGCCGCTGACCTGTGTTATCGGCGATTGTCATTTGTCTAACTTTGGGTTTATTACCGAAGAAGGTTCTCACGGTGATACCGTAATTTTCGCCCCCAATGATTTTGATGATGCCTGCGTGGGGTTTGCCGGCTGGGATCTTATGCGATTTTTAACTTCCCTGGCTCTGGCTGGCCGATATGCCCAGGGTATTAAGGCAGGACGTTTTCTGCATAATAAGACCGGCACCACCAAGCCGGTAGTCAGCGACGATGGTATTACCCGCGCTATGCAGGGATTTGTGCAGCAATACGTGGCATCCTGTCAGCAACTGTTTGAAGATCCTTTCAAAATCAATACCGCCATCGAAAGCATCGGCCCGGGTACCCGCCTCACCAAACATTACGACAAAGCCTGCCGGCGAGCCGCGGGCGGCCGCGAATTCACCAGTAAAAGTGCGCTGGCAAAAGCGGTTTATATGAGCGACGATGGCTTGCGTTTTTTATGTAAAACCGAAAAATTCACGCCCCTTGCCAGCCATTATTATCGCGAACTGGAAACTGCCTTCGCCCCTTATATGGATGATGAAATCCTTGATATTGTGCAGCGGAACAATGCTGGTACGGGGTCGGTAAATATGGAACGCTATTACTTTCTGGTAGGGCCTGCAAAACCGCACTCCCCTTCCAGTTTTTCGCGCTGCCATATTGTCGAGGTAAAGCAGCAGCGGGAAGCCGCCCCGCTGGCCTATTTTGAACAGTTGTCACCGGTGAACCGGCTGAACCCGGCCCACTTAACCGCCCGGTGTCAGCGCAAGATGCAGCGCAAACCCGATTTATTGCTGGATGAGGTGTATTGGCAAAAACAGCACTATCTTATCCGCTCTCGCCACCATGCCCGGGTGGGAATTAATCCTGAAGATGTAACCATTGGCAATAAAAGTGTTAAAGGCGGCTTTACCGACTATGCCCAGTGGTGCGGGCAGGCATTAGCGCTGGCACATGCCCGGGGCGACCGGCGCTCCACCCGATTCGAACAGGCTGTGCTTGAGCATGTCAGTGGCCAGCAGGAGACGTTGGTAGCCAGCGCGTGGGATTATGCTGCACAGGTTACTCAAGACTATCAGGGGTTTGTCAGAGCGTTGAGCGCTCCCGCCGCTAAACCTTCTTCCCCGGCGTCTTCAAGCTGATATTTCAGCGCCTCGGTATCTACCTGTAATAGCGCAAAGTACTCATCCCGCTTTTCTGACTGACTGGCGGGAAGATTCTCTCGCCATAGCAAACAGCTCGCCTGTTCCAACGCCTGGCTTTGCGCTTCATTCAACGGCTCTTTTTTGCGTAACTGCACCAGCACCTTCAGCAGGCTAAAGGCAATCTGGCGATTTTCAGGAGACAGCGTCAGAGCCTGTTGCAGGTTATTAAAAGCCGGCAGCATACGATTTTCTTTGTAGTTGACCGCCGCCATTTCTTTAAGCTCTTTGGTGGTAAAGC
>VMHT01018782.1_pt1 | contig 21671 bp, 34 predicted proteins | sample 4693611 | NCBI WGS metagenome assembly VMHT01 (sample SAMN12280063, study PRJNA550983) | marine metagenome | isolation source: seawater sampled from same location over 5 years 0.02-0.2 micron viral filtrate | place: USA: collected off the coast of southern California halfway between the port... ...
AAGACTTGCAATTGATGCAATATATGTTTTCTTGTTTTGCTCATATTTAGGTCCTTCAATTAATAATTTTATATTTTCTTTTGAATAACATTCTCTATCAGGCCAATTAGCCCATCTTTGCTCTACTTGTATGTATTTCCATTTATCAGCTGGTAACTGGATCGCATAGTACATTGTAGCCGCTGAGCTCGTTATAGCGATCAGCACCACTATAGTACATGTTAATAACATTTTCTGGAATTGTTTCAATAGTGTACGGTATTTCATTTTTATTACAAATTTTATATTTATCACCGATATAATATCGCCAGTAACCGTGTATAGCAAATGGTTGCTTATACTCGTCGGGCATACATTGCGGTGGTTGTTTAAATTTTTTGGTCGGCATATCAGACGGTGGATGTAATAATGGTTCTGCGCATTTAGTAATAGTTAAATGACGTTTACCATATCTTTTAGTATACTCATCGCCTAATGCTAACATATGTTCATATAGCCAATAGTAATGATGGGTATTCTCACGCGCCCATATGGTTGATGGGTGATTGTAATGTACTTTTTTGTATGGTACATTACCGTTACCATAATGGTGATGCGCGGTACACAACATCTGTGCCGACTCTAATATCATCTTAACCTTATGCTTGTCATATACATAACTAGCAGCAAGCTTAGGGTCTTCGTGTAAATAAAATATATTCATTAATATTTAATTTCTACTTTCGTCATAATCTAATACATCTTTAACTTTTTCAATATAATTTACAGCGTCCATTAATTCTTCTTGTATATGTGTTAGCCACTTGCCAAGAGGTTGATAGTCATCTTTTAGCGTAACTCCGTATTTTTTAAAGCCTACGTCTGAACGTGATTTAATTTTTTTAATTACTCTATCTATTATTATATCTCTAGTCATATCTTTTATTGTTTAATCTGTTATAATGTTTATCTAGTAATAAGTTAGCTACTTCTTCGCTAATCATATTATCATTGTATAGTTGCCATATTAATTTACTCATAGTTTCTAATAGTTTTAAATAACGGGTGTCTGTAACTACCCGCATTAGTTCTTTGAAAATAAGTAAACGTAGCACGCTGGCCAATATAATTATTTATATTTTTAAGTATATCAGCTAGGTCTTTATAGTTATAACCTTTACCCGGCGGGCAACCGAACCGATTACCATCATCATCCATCATTAGGAATTTGCCTAACGTGCCTGTTCGTTTACCTTGACCAATTTCATAGCCCACAATTGTTGCTTCTGCGTCGCTAAAGTCTTTGAACTTCATTAATCCGTAAGAACGACCGTGCTTATATAAAGCGCTACCGTCGCGGAGTATAGAGCCCTCGTAACCGTTAGAGAGAAACGCATCATGGTGCATATTCAATGCCTCTTCGTGTTTATGTACTTTATATGTAGGAACATATTTAATTTGCACGTCGTATATATCAGACGTAACTAATTGATTCATTCTGGTTTTGTAATTATTATACATTACTCCATCAAAATAATCGTACACATGAAACTGCACAAGGTGTTGTGCATCTCGTCTGTCTTCTTCGGTTGGCTTTTGCTTTCGTACAAGCGATATGATCTTTTCAAAATCATTTTTCAACTTATGATTATATAGTTCGCCGTCGAGTACTACATCAGGTTGTTGTTCAAAGAAAGGTTTAAGAGCCATTTCAATATGTTTTAGGTTCATAAACTTTTTATTGTTACGCGAGTACGCACCATTAGCTGTAAATAAACATCTAACGCCGTCAAGCTTTGGTTGTATGTAGTAGCCTTCTGATTGTGTATAATCAACTCTGTCGATATTAAACTTGTGGGCTAGCATTGGTTTTTTCATAATCTATTTTTTAATCTTTCAATTCTTTTTTGTATAAAAGCTGCTTTTTCATATTCTTCATCTTCTTCATATTTTTTCATTATAGCTTTTAATCCTTCAATTTCTTCTTTTATTATTTGTTTTTCAGGTATTTTGTTATGCTCCTGTTGTCGCACGACATCAAGACCATAAGTAGCAGTTTCAGGGTTTATGAATTCATTATATAAATCTGTTTTAATTCTATTATACAATGCTTGGTATTCTTCTTCACTCATATTTATATTATCCATACGTATTCGTATTTAGTCTGTATAACTTTTTGTACTCCTTAATCCGCTATATTCACATCTTGTTTCACCAGCGGCAAAGTCTGTGTAATCCATATCGTCTGTATATTTATTAAGAATTTCTTGTGGTGTATAGCAAAATATTTCTTCGGAGCTATATTGGTCATAACAAAGTATTAATGGTTCTTTATCTGCAAATATTATATATGTATATTGATGGTCTATAACTTGATGGTTTTGATATAAATAGCAACTGTCGTAATACATATCTTTTACTAATTTTGCAGCTAATGCAGAGCTATCTTGTCTTGCATTAACTTTTAGCCAATTAGCCAATTGTACACCTTGCCATTGAGGATAACCGTCGTGATGTAAATACATATTTACCCTGCTAACGTCTTTAAACATATCAGGATGATTTGGTTTATTTCCGTGGTAGAATTCTATAGGTACTACCATTGTTAAGTTTCTTGTTGCCATATTATTCTTCGTATTCGTAACCGTTAATTTCAGTTAATTCATCAACTTTATCTTGATGTAAATCATTATATATATCAGACCACCATTCTACTATTGCGCAATCAAAGTCATCTTCTATTTCATCCCATACATGGTCTGCAATCCATACATCTCTACCATTGCATAATGTATCCAATGCTCTTTCAGCAAATTCAGCGCCGTCTACATAGTAAAATATATCACTACTAAAGTCTTTTGGGCCGTTATGGTCGTGAGTACATGCGTATACATCATAGCTATCTGCAGTTGTTTCAGTATATACTAGTAAGCCTTCTCTACCTTGTGCCCATCCACTAGTGTTATCTAAGTTACCGCCATATTCACTAGCAATATATTCAAGAATCCAGTTCATATCTGGTTCTTGCATTATTCCGTCAGAATCTAATTTTTCTGCAACGTCGTTATAATCAAGTATCTCTTTTTTCATTTATTAAATTTAGTATATATTCGTATATTTTCTTTTCTCTTTTCTTAAAGTTTAAAGCGCTGATATGCAGCTCTTTAGGTACAAATTTAGTTGCTAACCCGTTGTTAATATCGTATTGGTCAGCTTTTATTTCGTTATCTACCGCTTGTATTTTAGAGTAGATTTTATCGTATGCACTTGTATTTAAACTCATATTATCTTTCAATTATTTCTTCGCCATATAAAAATGTATAAGAGTTATATTGAAACGAATGTAAATCACTCCATTTAAATATATCGCTTATTTCTTCAATATTTAACTCCCACCAGTTTGCTTTACTCATTAGATTATACTTTAATCTTTTAGCAGAGTCATATTCTCTAGCATTTTTTCTTAATGCATCTTTTACTTTAGGAAGTAATTTGTCATATAATGTTTTTCTTTTATTCATATCGTTTATATTATCCAGTTCTATTCGTATTTAGTCTGTTAAACCATTTCTTCATATATTCCGATTAATTCGGAAGTTATTAAAATAATCATTGCCGTGTAAAGTGAGAAAGGTATACACGCATACCCAAGTATTCTTACTATAGACTTCACAATACTTACATAAAAATGTTTCTTCGCGTTTGGATGTTCCATATTTTTTAAAAAAGGTGAGGCGGACAGCACTGGAATGTCGTACGATGTCTCTGTTTATACTGTCTTTCTTACTTCAACGCCAACGACCACGATCCACGTGGGTACGACGTTTTAGTCTTCCAACCTTAAACCTCACCTTGTATGAAAAAGTTAGTGTGATTTATGCACCCGTTTATACAGTTTGTGTACGCTGCCTCGACTTATAAAATCTCCTATTTCTTTTTCACCTTTATTTTCTTCGCCAAGCTTTGTGTACGCTAGCACTTACTTCGGGTGACACTATTTGTACTTCGAGTACTTGCTTGTTTGCGATGATTGGTACATAACTATACTTTTGAGTTGTACTACAATCTACACATGTGGTATAGCCTAAAGCTACCCTACCTGGCGGTATTATTTTATTTGTGTTACATTTACATATCATACAATTATATTATCCATTGTACTTCGTGTTTAGTTTGTAAACCACGGTTTTGCGAATATGATGTATAGCATCGACGAAATCGTCATTATCTAATTCATCTACAATTGTATCATCTACCGCCCACGCTATGTTGTGGTCTAAATGTTCTGATACTATATCTACTACGCAATCTGCAATATGGTCTAGTTCTTTCATTTTACTCATAATCTTTCTGTATTTCTAATCCTAATTCGTTAGCTGCATAGTTTATATGCTTTTGAGTTGTTACACTCCACCAACCGTGTTGTATTAATTTACCTTGGTGTATTGTTGCGACTTTAGTACTATAAGAGTATATGTCGTCATCAACTTGTCTTAAGTTTACTTTATATTTATCAAATGTTCTCATATAATTATTTGTATATTCCAAAGTTAGCTTGTCCAGCAAAATCTAAGAATATTAAACCATAAAACATATATAGTATTCCCAGTGTTGCTAATGTTCCCATGGTAATTGCCCATGACATTATTATATAGTGTGTAAATTTTCTCATTTGTATATTTTATTTCTATTATTAAAGTTAAATAAGTTTACTGTTGCTTGTCTGAATTCCCACTCACGTTTCCTGTATTCGATCGATTCACACCATTTTTTAATTGCTTTAGTTCTGAGTGACTTACCGTATTTAGCTTCAAACTCTTCAACTTGTTTAAGTTTGTTTGCTATTTGTTTAGGTGTATATTTTTCTTTATATTGCATATTCTATATATTCTTCAATTGTTACCCATTTATCAATATCTTGTGAGTAAATCATTCCGTCAATTATATGTTCGTTTTCAAAATTCATACAATTATATTATCCAGTTAAGTTCGTATTTAGTTTGTATATACCCATTTTTTGTTATAAGCATATGTTTTACCTTTTCTAAAAGTACTTTTTTGTGGTACTTTGTATCTTCTATTACCCATTCCACTACAAGGACCGTGTAATTTTGCAACCTCATAATGTTGGTGAGACTGTTTTTTCTGTTTATTAGTTACATACTCTAGTAACTCTTTCATATTAGTTACTTTCATAATTCAAATAGTCTTAATATTGATTCACCTAGTTTTAAATCTTCATACTTTAGGTCATCACCGTATTCACATAAGAAATCATCTAGTGATACAATACCTAAACCTCCGTATTTTATATTCATTGAGATTACATAGTTTTTTGCAATTTCATTGTATATATCTTCAGTATTTACTAAAGAGTTATTAAATCTTTTTGCATACTTTTTGTCTTGGGTATACCACCCGTCTATATTTAGTTTTATATATTCTTTGTTCATAACATTTATATTATCCAGTTAGTTTCGTATTTAGTTTGTATTATTCATTATACTATCTACAATTTCCATTATTTTATCTTGTAATTCGTCACCTTCATACTCGTCTTGTAAGTAATCGTAGTCTTGAATTACTTCATTATATATGTCGTCTATATCTTTATTTTTAATATTATAGGTAAGTCCGTATTTATCTTTAACTATCATACTTCTTCTACTTTAATTATATTTTCAATTCCAAAATGTAGTATTACATTTTTAATATTATTAGATTTCATATATTTAATCCAATTTCTTTTTTTTCCATTTTTGTCTACCCAAAAGGTTTCTTTAGTTATTTTAAACATTTTCATATTAGTTTTTTTAGTGTATTATTTATTATTTTATTTATTTCTTTAATAGTTTCTAAGTGAAAGTGTTTATAGAAATTATTATTTTTATTTATTACTAAGTCAAATAGTTTATATTTTTTTGAATAGTAAATTTGGAATGTGTAATTATTATTTTTCATACACTTATATTATCCAAAGTACTTCGTATTTAATTTGTAAAACAAAAGTATATTATTTGTTTACAATTGTAAAATAGTTTACATATGTAACTCACTGTGTTTACTTACGTAATAAGAAAAATAACTGTGACGTTAGGTATATTAAGTTATAATAGTAACTACCTATTGTCACACTATTTACCTAGTTCACATTAAATGCTATATGTGCTATACACCTGAGTGCACGGTATTCAACTTTATTTAGTCAGGAGAGAACCTCGATAACGCCCCTGGGTGGACTGAGCAGACTATTTAGTTAAGTCTACTCTTTCAATTACTGCATTTCTAGTGTTACTAGGCATGTCAGTTGACTGTGACCAGTAGCCTCTTTTAATCCAGCAAGGCATTAGCTTTAGCTTTGGTAACATTATCTTTAACACTTCATCATGATTGTATGTAATCATTTCATGTTTGTTGTTAATGAATGTTATGATTTGATTTCGGCCAAGCCAGTTGTTTCTTACAACAAAGTTATTTCTTTGGATTGGTGGGAAAATATCAGCTAACTCTTTCTTAGATAATTTCGCTATTGCATTGTTTAATTTATTTGTATTCATATTTATTATTTATTTATAGTTATTTTCATTTGAAAAGGATTTGGGTAGTTTATTTCTACATTGAAATCTTCTACTTTAGTATTTAGAGTTTCTAAATCTTTTAATTGTTGTATTAGTTTTTTAAGTGTCATATTTATTATTTACACTTATATTATCTAAAAAACCCCGTATTTAGTTTGTAAAAATGCTCTATGCGCGGCTATAAGCTCAGGCCTGGAGCAGGGAAAGCCAGAACCATAAGCCGGAAACGGTTACGGGCATGGGGACCCGTGTAAATAAAACAGCTTTTGTAAAGGCCGGGTGCGGTAAATACGGTAATGCAACCCATTACTTCTATATACGACATTAGCTATTAATGATATATTTAATAAGAAGCTCTTGTCACGTAATAATATACATATGACACAAAATTTATCACCTACAGCACGCAGAAACAAGGCCGCAAGAGATAAAAGATACGCTATGACACCTCGAAGAAGGCGTATGAAGGCTGAAAATCAACGTTTAAGGCGTGCAGCACTCAAAAAAGGGGTAGATTTAAGCAATAAAGACTACGATCACAAGACAAAAAGCTTTGTTTCAGTAGAAAAAAACAGAGGAAACAGCGGCGAAGGCACTAAAAACGAATAATTATGGCAGTACCAAGCAGTGGAACACTATCTATGCAAGATATAGCTCAAGAAAGGCTAAATAGCACCTACGGAAGCGGTAATGTATCGGGCCCTATATCTATGTACAACTTAATAAACGGCGGAAATACCGGCGGCGCAGTGACTTCAGGTGATACATATCCGGCTATAAACACAGGTTGTACACCTAATCCAGCAGATGGGGGCGTCGCACTGGTAACAGCATTGAAAATAAACCTTGGAGGAGAAGCTCCGGGAACAGTAAATACAAATTTAAAAATGTTTAGTGATGCTAACTTAAGTAGCGCGGTAAACGCATACGTTAGGGCGGATTTAACTGGCAATGCTAGCTTTGATTGGTTTGAAGTTGCATTAACAGCTACTATTGGAGGGGCTGTTTTAGAACATTATTATCAAAGATTGGCTAAAGCTATGACTATGGGCCATATATATCACAGTGATACGAGCGGAACTAGATTAGCTAATGGAACTTACTATTTATCTTATGCAAATCCATCAAATACTAGTGGTAATCCACCATCAGGTGCCCCTACAGGTGGAGCACTTAAAATACGAGTAGTTATTTCAAATACAGGTACAGTACAAACAGATCTTTCAAGCGGAGGATCGTAATATATTATGGCAACAATACAACCCTATCAAATTTCAGATTTTTACGGTTACGACCAGGATTGCTCAACGTTAACTAGTTTTACATCAGCCCATGCAGAAACAGCTGTAGATTCTTGTAGTCAAACATTAAATCAAACTTATTATCATGATGGATCTGGCGCTAGACCAGTTGCTGATGATATAGTATATACTGATTCAGCTGGAACTTCGCTGTTAGCGGCAGGATCATATAGGCTAGATAATAACACTAGGTTTACTATTTTTGGTAGTAACGGTAGCGTTGCTGCCATATCACTATGTAGCTAATTAAAATAATTCACAACCGTGTAATTATATAAATATAATAAAACCAAAACCAATGACATTTTATTACAAAACCTATTCCTGGGCGAACAATAGTAACCAAGGAATATCCGAAGAAACCAAAAAAACATGGGAATTTTTCGCAGACAAAAAAAACTGGAGAATCGTACAACTACCAAATGGTTATTATCAAACCGAATGCCAAAGCTTAAATGCAGATGGTAAACCAAGCGGTGAATGGACAGATATAACCAGAAGAGAAACCATTGAATCCGCAGAAAATGCAATCGATGCAAGTATCGAACATTACAATAAAAAATTAGAGTTTTCTAAAGGCCCTAAAGTTGTAAAAACTTTTAAATAAACCACTTTAATAAATTTAATTTAATGGAATATAATAACCCAAGTGAGATAGTTAAGAACCTTTCTTTCGGGGAAGGTGCTAGAAAAAAAATAATGCACGGGGTAGATAAGCTAACCAAAGCTGTTCAATCTACCCTAGGTGCTTCAGGAAAATGCGTTATATATGAAGACGCAATGGGAAGACCGGTGATAACAAAAGACGGTGTAACGGTAGCTGAATCCGTAGTCTTATATGACCCGGTCGAAAATATAGGCGCAACTTTAATTAAAGAGGCGGCTAGAAATACAGTAAAAGAAGCAGGTGACGGCACAACTACCGCGACTGTTTTAGCTAAAGCTATACTGCAGGCATGCTCAAATAATAACAAAGATGATGATAGAGAAATTAAAAATGGCATATTATCAGGCCTTGATAAAGTAAATAAATATTTAGATAGCATTTCAATCGAAGTAAAAAAGAATATGCTAGAAGATGTCAGTAGTATTAGCTGTAACAACGATAGAAATCTCGGAAAAGTTATTTCGCAAGCATACTCAAAAGTTGGTAAAGATGGTGTCGTTCTTATGGAAGAGTCCGAGACCCATGACACATACGTTAAATTCGTAGAGGGCGCACGAATAGATTGCGGGCTTAAATCGCCACATTTTATAACAAATAAAGATAAAGGTAAAGCTGAACTAGAAAATCCATATGTATTAATAGTATCATCACAAATACCTAATATAAGAAAAATACAAAGTGTATTAGAATTTGTTATTAAAAAGAAAAGGAGTTTGTTGATTGTTGCAGGTGTAGAACAACAACCTATGGCTGCATTGCTAGCAAATAAAGTTAAAGGTAACATAAAAGTAAATGTTGTAGATCTACCTGGATTTGGTCCAACAAAACAAGATACTATTGAAGATCTTGCGATACTTACCGGGGCTACAGTTATAAATGAAGAACTGGGTGATGATTTAGATTTAATACAGCCAGATGTTTTAGGTGAAGCATTACAAGCAATAACCGATGATAAACATACGGTATTACAAACAATAGATCAAGGTGTTGTTTTAAATGAACGAATTGAAATCGTTGATGAAAAAATAAAAGAAGAAAAAAATCCGTTCTTTAAGAAGAAGCTACAAGAACGATTAGCTATGCTAAACGGTCAAGTAGCGATGATTAAAGTCGGAGCGGACTCTAAAATTGAAATGAAAGAAAAGAAAGATAGAGTCGAAGATGCAATATATGCAACTAAAGCAGCATTACAAGAGGGAATAGTTCCGGGCGGTGGTGTAGCATTATTAGATGCAGCGTGCTCAATAGCTCCTGAAAATAAAGGTGAAGAAATATTATTAGAAGCTATAAAATGGCCTTATTCTATAATAATTGCTAATGCAGCACTACCCTATATAGAGTATTCTGAAAAAGGTCAAGGTATTGATGTTACAACAGGTAAACAAACAGATATGTTAAAAGCTGGTATTATAGACCCAGTGCTTGTAACTAAAACAGCTTTAAAAAATGCAGTTAGTGTAGCGACTACAATATTTTCCGCAGATTGTGTAATTAATAATATTAGGATAAATGCAGGCGGTTAATTATTACGTAGTAGTTGATAAAATAAAAGAAGCGCCGAAAAAAGTTGGTGGCTTAGAGCTTACGGAAGATCAAAATAAAGACGTAAGATATTTAAAAGGAAAAGTCGTATCCGCTGGGCCACTAGCAGATATGCTTAATAAAGGGGATGTAGTTTATTATGACAAGCATGCTGGTCATGGCATTGAATGGGAAGAAAAACTATATTACGTATTAAAGCTTGGAGATATAGTTTTAGTTGAATGAAATTAAGTCCAAATGACATACGCGAATTAAATTTATTAAAATATTATAGGCTCATTAGAAAATGGGCCTGTAAAACTTATGGGCTAAATGATGCTGATCTTGAACTTTTAATATATTTAGATTGTAAAAAAAGATTTACACGTAATGATTTTATAGATGGCGCTTATACTTATAGCTGGGATAAAAATAGATGGGAAAGATTAAGAAAAAGCGGTTGGATTGATGTTTGGCGACATCGCAATCGCACTACTATTAAATATAGTATATATAAAACATCTTTTAAATGTAGTCAGTTAGTTTCTAGAATATATAGAATAATGCTTGCGGAAGAAGACTTACCTACTAGTGAAAGAAGTAAATTTTATAAAAATAAATCATATACAGATAAAGTTTATAATAAAGCTATAGACGATATGATAAAAGATAAAGAAAGATAATGGGTTATAAAATGAAAAGTTCTGTACCTAAATTATTAGGTATAAACGAAAAACATTCAACGTCTGACATTCCAGTATTTGAAAAAAATTTAGGTAATACCTGGGGACAAGCAGATATCAATAGAACAGTTACTGTAAATAGTAAGCTTAATGAAAAACAAAAAGCAGATGCAGTTGAACATGAAAAACTTCACGTGATGCAAATGCGACAAGGTAAAACATGGTATGATAATAATAACGTTTATCATAAACCAACATTAGGTTCGCCTATATTAAAATATAAAAGAGTTGGCGATAAAATGCTCGTTGGTGGAAAACCTATGGACGTAGGCGACCCTAAAAATCCTATTGAAAAAGAAATATATAAACAAACAGGCGTTTATGCAAAACCTATAAAAAGAAAATAATTATGGCTTATAAAATAAAATCTCCATATAATATTAGATATGGCAAGTAAAAACGCACCATCAAGAAAAAAATCTAAAGGTTATTACGCTAAAGTAAAGAAAGGCGCCGGAACTGGAAAAAAAGCCGGTGGTGGTATGACTGCTAAAGGCGTTGCTAAATATAGAAAAGATAACCCGGGGAGTAAACTTAAAACTGCAGTTACAACACCGCCCTCAAAACTAAAAAAAGGTAGCAAGGCTTATAAAAGAAGAAAATCATTTTGCGCTAGATCTCGTAGCTGGACAAGCGAAAGAGGCAAAGCTGCAAGAAGAAAATGGAATTGTTAATATGATTAGAAATAAACCAAAGGGTCTAGGCGACTCAATCGAAAATTTTACAACTAAAACAGGAATAAAAAGTATAGTAGATACGGTATCTAAAGGTTTAAATATACCGTGCGGCTGCGAGGGTAGACGCAAAGCTATGAACGTTTTATTCCCATATAAATATAAAAATTAAACATCATGCCAGAAAAAATTAATAAAACAGTTTATAATCTAAAACCTATACCAGAGGGGAATAAGGGAAAAGGATTAAAAAAATTACCAACCAAGGTAAGAAACAACATGGGATTTGAAATGAAGCCTAGCCCATATAATATGAATAAGCCAATGGATATAGGCCGTGGTGCTCAAAAACCTAGAAAACCTAAAACTGGTTTGCTTGGAAATCCTTATGTAAATACAAAGCCTGCTAAAAAGTCATCAATGGAAATGGATTCATCACATTCATTTAAAATGAAACCTGCAATGTATATGGCAGATAAGTTTGGAGATACTGTATATAATATGGACCCTGATCCTACAAAAGGAGCAAAAGCAAGAACAGAATTTGATAAAAAATATCCAGGAGTTAGTGGTGCGAGAGATATAGCTAGATTTAGAAGTAAAAAAATTAATCCTGGAGGTAAAGAAAGTTATTTAATATATGATGATAAGGGATTAACAGGAATTGATAACCCAAAAATAAATCCTGGCGCAAAAAGTGTATCAAAATTACAAACAAAAGCTCCAAGTATAAAAAATGTTGCGGCTCAAAGTAGTATAATAAGTAAAGCTAAAAAGTTTGCAGGTATTAAACCAGGTGGAAAAATAAATAAAAAAAATGAAAAAACATTTGATGTTCAATTATCTAAAGCTATTAGCTCTGCTACTAAACCAATACAAACAGTAAAAAAAGAAGGTACTTTTAAAAATATAAAAGCAGAAGGATTAACTTCTTTACCAGCAGGAATACCTAAGTCTAAGCCTAGCCAAGCAAAAGTTAAGCCAGTAAAAAAGAAAAAATTTAAAAGTCAAACTGGTAAAAAACTTAAACCATTTAAGTATAAAACAAAAAATAAAGGTAAAAAAGTAGTTTTTAAATAAAATTATGTCAAAGCCGAAAAAAAAATTTTCAGAAACTAAAGTTGGTCAATTCTTAAAAGGCGCTGCTCCCGGTATATTAGGCACGGTAGGAGATGTATTACCTGACCAAGGATTATTGGGAGTTGTAAAAAATCTTATAACAAAAGAACCAGATATAGTATTACCACCGGAAGATAAAGAAAAAGCATTGAAGTTATTAGAAATGGATATGGTTGAAATGCAAGAAGTATCTAAAAGATGGGAATCAGATATGAAATCAGACTCATGGCTTTCAAAAAATACAAGGCCTATGAGTTTAATATTTTTAACTATATCTATGGTGTTATTAATATTATTAGATAGTTTTGACTGGAGCTTTAGTGTTTCTACCGGTTGGGTAGATTTACTTCAAACACTTTTGGTTACAGTCTATGTAGCCTATTTCGGTTCTAGAGGGGCAGAAAAATTTCAATCAATTAGAAAAAAATAAATAAATGGCTAGAATATCTACGTATTCTCAGGATTCTAACGTTATTAAGGAAGATAAGCTTATAGGTTCGGACTCTGGAGGGGAAACTAAGAATTTTTCATTAGAAAGTATTTCTAGTTTTTTTAAAAATACAAATGCCGCTGGGGTTGCTGGACAGTTAGTATATGTTTATGATACAACTGTGGGACAGGCTTCAGGATATTTAGATAGCCCAAGTGTTGCAAGTTTTGAAACTGCTAGTACTCGTACATTCACTATTAGCGTATTTACCTTTGGTAATACATCAGATACAAGAGCAGATTTTATAGATACACTTTTAAATAAAGAGATATTAATAACGAATACACATGATCCAAATAATTTTGGTTCGTTTACAGTTACAAATATATCTACAGATGGTAATTTTAAAACACTTACTCTTTCAGCACCTATAGCTGGTAAGGGTAGCTTCATAAGCGGTAAAGCTTATGCTATTTCTGGCGGAGCTGGTGGAGGTTCTGGAGATTTAACAGAAATACAAACATCTACATCAAATCAATTAACCATTACAAATGGTCAAGGCCCTGTTCCATCACTAGCTATAGTTACAGGAACAGTTGCCAATAACGGCACGGGTCTTTCTACACAAGCCCAAATAAAAACCTATGTTGATTCACAAATAACAGCACAAGATTTAGATTTTCAAGGCGACTCCGGTGGTGCATTAAATATAGATTTAGATTCAGAAACTTTAACTATTACTGGTGGCAGTGGTGTATCTACAGCTGGTAGCGGTAATACTATTACTATTAATGTAGATCACGATGCGATAACTAATTTTGTAGCTAACGAACATATTGACCACACAGCAGTATCTATAATAGCTGGTAATGGTTTAACAGGTGGCGGAACTATAGCTACTACAAGAACAATAAATGTAGGCGAAGGAACTGGTATAACTGTTAGTGCAGACACAATATCTACTAATGATAGTGAAATAGTTCATGATAATTTAAGTGGGTTTGTAGCTAATGAACATATTGATCATAGTGCAGTAACATTAACTGCAGGAACAGGTTTATCAGGTGGTGGCGATATAACAGCTAATAGAACATTTAATTTAGCTAATACTTCTGTAACAGCTGGATCATACGGTAGCGCAACAGCGATACCAACATTTACTGTAGATGCACAAGGTAGATTAACAGCCGCTGGTACTGCGTCTATATCTACATCATTTACAATATCAGATGGTTCAAGTACTGATTTAGTTAATACTAGTGAAACATTATCTTTTATAGGAACTGCAAATGAAATAGAAACTGCAGTAACAAACAATCAAGTACAAATAGGTATTGTAACCAACCCAACATTAACTGGTAATACAACGGTAACAGGTGATGCAACATTTGCAGGTAATGTGGGTATTGGTACAGCATCGCCTGCATATAAAATTGACATATCAGGTAGTTTAAGAGCAACAAGCGAAAGTACATTTACATCTAATTTATTATTTCCTGATAGTGCTAGAATAAAACTAGGTACTGGCCAAGATTATCAAATATTTCACAATGGTACAAATAATTATATAGAAATTAGTGCTGGACATTTTTATATAACAAATTTTGCAGATGATAAAGATATTGCATTCTTTTCTGATGATAATTCTGGAGGAACTACCGAATATTTTAGGCTTGATGGTGGGGAAGCAATAAATGTATTTTCAAGAAAAGCACGATTTTTAGACAATGTCCAAGCTACTTTTGGAACTGCTGATGATTTTAAGATAAGCCACGATGGCTCTGCAACTTATGTGCAAAATGTAACAAGTCATCTTATAATAGAAAACCAAGCAGATGATTCGGATATTATATTCAAATCTGATAATGGTTCTGGTGGCACGACAGAATATATAAGATTAGACGGAGGTTTAGGTTATACTGTTGTAAATAAAACAATAAACTTTACTGATAGTGTACCAGCTACGTTTGGTAATGCACAAGATTTACAAATTTATCACGATGGAAGTAATAGTTATATACAAAATGAAGTTGGTAATTTGCAAATATTTAACAAAGATGATGATAAAGATATAATATTTTCAAGCGATAACGGTTCTGGTGGTACGACTGAATACTTTAGATTAGATGGTAGCAATACAAATATGGTTGCATCAAAAACTATTTTATATTCGGATACTGTTAAAGCTAGTTTTGGTAATGCAGAAGATTTAAGAATATATCATAGTGGTACAAATTCTAATATAGAAAATTTTAATGGCACTTTACAGATAATACAAAATTTAGACGATGGGGATATTGTATTTAAATCTGATAATGGCTCGGGTGGTACAGAAAATTATATACAAATTGATGGAAGCGAAGGTAGAACATTATTTAATAAACCTATAAGATTAAATGATAGTGTTTCGCTACAAGTCGGTTCTTCAGCTGACCTACAAATTTTTCACGACGGAAATAACTCATCTATACAAAACATAACAGGTGATTTAAATATATTTACAGACAGTGGCAATATGTATATTTATAATAATGCTACTGATGGAGACGTATCATTTCAGTCAGACAATGGATCTGGGGGGACAACAGAATACATGAGACTTGATGGTGGCACAACATCCATAATTGTATCGGCTAGTCTTGGTATGTATTTTAATGATGGCGTTGCAGCTAGATTTGGTAATGGCGGAGATTTTATTGCTTTTCACGACGGTACTGATAGTTTTTTATCTAATGACACTGGTAATTTAACAATAAGAAATAATGCAAATGATAAAGACATTATATTCCAGTCAGATGATGGTTCAGGTGGAACTAATGAATATTTTAGGCTAGACGGTGGTAATGCAAATGTATCAATCAGTAAAAATTTTAGTTTTAATGATAGTGTAAAAGCGAGTTTTGGAAACTCAGGAGATCTGCAAATTTACCACAATGGTAGCACTTCGTTTATAAAAGATGCTGGAACAGGAAATCTAGAAATGTGGGCAGACGGTGCTGTTATAATTAAATCTGGTGATGGCACAGAAACAAAAGCTTTGTTTGACACAAACGGTAGTGTTGATCTTTATTACGACAACAGTAAAAAGTTTGAAACTACAAGCTCAGGTATTTCTGTAACAGGTAATATTAGCCCATCTGGTGTTGTTCTTTTTAATGATGGCAATGGTATTAATTTTGGCAATAGTAACGCTAAAATTTATGGTTCAACTGCTAACGGTATACAGTTTAATGCTGGTGGCTCCGAAGCAATGCGACTTAATCAATCTGGTAATTTAGGTATAGGAACTGCAAGTCCATCAAGTTTGTTGCATTTGGAAAGTGCATCTAGTCCAACTTTAAGATTAGTCGACACAACAAATAGTGTAACATTATTAGCATTTGCACAAGATACAAATGCAGGTTTTGGTAATTTTTCAAATCATCCTTTAATTTTTTACACAAATAGCACAACTGCTTTAACGTTAGATTCATCACAAAATGCAACTTTTGCAGGTGATGTAACTATAACCGGTAATTTAGTACTTAATGGAACTACCACAACTATTAATACGCAAACAGTAGAAGTTGAAGATAATATATTACAATTAAACACAACTCAAGGATCACCAGATACAGCTACAGCGACTACATCTGGTATATCTGTATATAGAGGCGATGGTGTTACACAAGCAAGCTTTATATTTGATGATGCAGATGACACATGGGATTTAACAAATAATTTAAAAATAGCAGGTGCTACATTTTTAGATGGGCTTGTAACAGTAGACCATAATTTAAACATACAAAACAATGGCGTGCTTAAAATTGCTGGAACAGAAGTTATATCTGCAACAAGAGCAATAAATAGCACATCTATAAATAGTACATCTATAAATAGCACATCTATTACAGCTTTAGCAAAAGGTGGTCAATTTGGTAGCACTGGTTACTATGTAAACTCTACGTTTAAAGATGTTGCTGATAATTGTGGTATTATATTAGGTCATAACGATACCGCTAATGGTGTTGGTGTAATAGCAGGTATTAATCAACTAGCTTTCTTAACTTATGGTTCAGCTTGGACACAAGCATTATTATTGGATGGTTCACAAAACGCAACCTTTGCAGGTAATATAAGTTTAGCAGATAGTAAAAAAGTATCACTTGGCGCATCTGATGATTTTAATATGTCTCATAATGGAACAGACACAACTATCCAAAATATTACAGGACATCTAAATATTATAAATAAATCAAATGATAAAGACATAATATTTCAAACTGATGATGGTTCTGGAGGTGTTACTGAATATTTTAGGTTAGATGGTGGCGATACTAAAATGGTTGCTTCCAAAGACATACATTTTGCCGATAGTGTAAAAGCAATGTTTGGTAATATTTCTGGTACAAGTGATTTAAAAATATATCACGATGGATCAAATTCTTACATACAAGATACTGGAACAGGCGATTTAATAATTGATACAAATGCTTTTAGATTAAGAAGCGCAAATGGTGCTGAATCAATGATTACTGCCTTTGAAGATGGCGCAGTTAATTTAATGCATAATTCTTTTACTAAATTATCGACTGCAAGTACAGGTGTTAGCGTTACAGGAAACGTTTCTTTAAATGGCGGGTTAATAGGTTTAGGTAACGCATCAAGTACACCCAACATAAGTTATGGTTTATTTCATTATAATACTGTTGGATTAGGGATTTACAGTTCAGCTAGTGGCGCAACACAAGGAATAGGTTTTTGGTTAAACAATGGTTCGGCTTATGAAGCAGGAAGATGGTTGTCTAATGGGAATCTAGGTATTAATACTACTTCTCCTACTGAAAAATTACATATATCTGGTGGTGGTTCAGGAAATATAAGACTTGACTCAGGCGGTACTTATTATGGTACAAACGTACAAGCAATATCAAGTTCTGGTTTAAAACTAGGTAATGATGATTTTAGCGGGTTTATGTTTTTTGCAAATGATGGAGCCGTAGGAATAGGAACAGCAACCCCTGTATTTAATTTAGATGTTGCTGGAGATATTGGAACTGATAGATTTATAAGACATAACGGTGATTCTAATACATATTTTGGCTTTAGCGGTGCAGACACTATACAATTTAACACAAATAGTAATGAAAGATTACGTATAACATCATCAGGCAATATAGGCATAGGAATAACAACTCCTAACAGGTTATTAGAAGTAAATTCAAATGCTTCAGACGCACCACAAATAAGAGCCGCGTATAATGCAACAAACTATTTAGACATAAAACACAACTTAATAAATGCAGTATCATCAGGTGGTAATGATTCAATACAATTACAAACCGCCGGCACAACTGGTTTAACTATTGATGTATCACAAAATGCAACTTTTGCAGGTGATATAACAGTAGATGGAGGAGATTTTAATTTAATAAAACAAAATGGCTCTCCAACTATTAATTTTCTTAGAGACAGCACTAATCCAGGGGCTAATACTTTGCTACATTATTTAAATTTTCAAGTAGATTACGATGGAGCACATCAAGATTGGGGTGGTATAGAACATAGAACAACAAGTAGTGCTATAAGAACACAATTAAGATTTAATGTTAAATCCACAACTGGAAATGTTTTAACCGCTTTAACATTAGATGGAACTACAAACGGCACAGACGCAACTTTTGCAGGTAATGTTGGAATTGGTCAAACAGGTCCGACAACACATATAAATTCTGGCAGCTTTTTCAAACCTGATTCAAATGGTAAATTTTTAACATTAAATGGTGGTGCTAATGGCTCATTTATAATGTTAGAAAGTAGCTCCACTACAGACAATGATCAAATAGGTGGAGTTTATTTTACAGCCACAGGTGGTCAAGCAGATGCGCACAAGCAAGTTGCGGGTATAGATGCGATATTTGAAGCACATGGAACAACTAGTTTAAATGGCGCTGATTTAAGATTTTTTACCAAACCTTCTGGTGCTGGAGCTGGTGTTGATAGTCCAGCTTTAATATTAGCACATAATAATAATGCAACTTTTGCAGGTAAAATTGGCTCAGGAATAACACCAGTAGAAGTTTTAGATTTAAAAACTGCAAGTGGAGACTGTTGGATTAGACTAGATGCACCTGCGAGTTCTGATACAGAAATTAAGTTTTTTAATGATGGTGTTGCACAATATACAATAGGACACGATGATGCTACTGATAATTTTGTTATAGGTGGCGCTAATGTAGATACTGCTTTAGTAAGTGTAGGTAAAACAGGAAACACAACTTTTGCAGGAAATGTAAAAATAACTGGTACTCAGGAAAAAGTTTTAGAATTAGATACAAGTTCAGATACTGGTGCAATACATTTTGAAGATAATGGTACAATAAGAGGTATATTAGGTTTTAGTAACGGTTCAACAATTACACAATCTGCTTCTGATCACGATATGGTTTTAAGAAGTGAGGCTGCTTTATTATTAACAACAAATACTGGTAATGTAGCTTTAACTTTAGATACTTCACAAAATGCAACTTTTGCAGGAGGTGTTACTGTTCAAGATAACATTACAATGACAAAATCCTCTGGTAACAACCAGTTGTATATAAATTCTTCTGGTGGAGGTGCTCCTGTAATATATTTAGAAGATCCAAACCGTAAATGGGGTCAATTTGTTTCAAATGGTCATTTATATTTTAAAGATGAGACCGCGAACATAACTGCACTTAAAATAGACGGTGTTACTGCAAATGCAACTTTTGCAGGTGACGTAAACATTACAAAAGGCACAACAGATTCTGTTATAAAATTTAATGTGTCAGGTCAAAGTTATACTGTAGGTGTTGATTATGATGATAGTAGAAAATTTAAAATTGCTAGTTCTTCAAATTTAGGAACACAAGATAGAGTAACTGTTCTTAGTACAGGTCAAGTAGGAATTGGAACGATTACGCCTAGTGATTTACAACATAATGTTATAACTTCAAATGGTACTGCTCTACATTTAAATAATACAACAGGTGGGGCTGGGGCTTTTGTTGATTTAGATTTTACAACCTATGGTTTAACAGGCACAAACCCCGATGCCGCAGCAAGTATAAGAGTTATTGACAACGGTGCTCACGGGGGACATATTACTTTCAGATCTAAAGGCTCAGGTATGGGTGCTTCACAAAGTGAAATAGTAAGATTTGAACAAGGCGGCAACGTAGGAATCGGTACAACTTCGCCTTCAAAAAAATTACACGTTTATAATACAGCCGCAGCTGATGTAGCATTATTAGAATCAACACAAGCATTTTCAACATTAGCATTCAAATCAAGCAGTAATACAGATACAGCAGTTTTTGGTGTAGATGGTGGAGGTAATGCTTATATAGAAAACAAAAAAAGTACACATCCAATTTTATTTACTACAAATTCTAATGAGCGTATGCGCATTACTTCTGGAGGTAAAGTTGGGATTGGAACTCAAAATTCACAAAACGCTGAACTTGCTATAAAATCGGGTTCTAATTTTGATTTAGAATTATTTTCTGAAGCAAGCGGTACAGCTTGGCAATCATACAATAGAACTACAAGTACTTGGGGTTATATAAGGCTTATTGCTGGAGGTGGTGAGCAAATGAGAATTGCGGCTAACGGAAATGTCGGAATTGGAACGATTACGCCTGCGCAAAAACTTCACGTTATAGGTAATATATATTCTGTAAATAGCGGAACGGACGGTGGGCAAATTAGGTTGGCAAATAGTGGTGGAGGAAGTAATTGGTATTGGGCAGCAAGAACAACAGGATTAAATTTAGGTGAACTAGGAGCGGCAGATGGTAGAATATTTATTGCTAACGGCGGCAACGTAGGAATTGGAACGACATCGCCAGCATCTAAATTACAAGTAAGAATAGGTGGTATTGGAAGCAATGCAAATGATGAAGTTGATGGTGTTATTTTTGAAGGAGATAGACACGATTTAATATTTAAACAAATAAGAACTAGCGCATCTAGTGATTGGAATAGCACAACTTTTAGACTTCAAACAAGAGTAGATACTACATTAATGTCAAGTATTGATTTTGTAACAGATGCAAGTTTTGAAAGGCATATAGATATAAATACAGCATCTAATAGTTTAAACACAAGATTTACCCACAATGGAAAAGTAGGAATCGGAACAAATTCGCCTAGTCAAAAATTAGATGTTAATGGAGCTACTAATTCAAAAGGACTATTAATAAATGGATTGCATAATTTTGGAGTTGATTCTAACGCAAGTATTGAACTCAATAATGCTGCTACTTCCTATGGCGTTATAAGAGCATTTCAAAGTACTGATGCAACAGGTGTGATTCACTTTTTTGGGCGTTCTTGGGGTGGTGGCTCATCTGTTGGTATGGTAAATATTGAGGGTCACAATGGTGTGAGCATAGGCACTTGGAATTCACCATCAACATCCACGACTTTTTTAACCTCAGGAAACGTCGGAATTGGAACAGCTTCGCCTAGTGCAAAATTACATTTAGCCGTAAGCTCTGCAAATGATGATACTTTTCATATTTTTAATGGTAGTGTGCGTACACATTTATTAGGTTCTGAAAGCACTAATGGTGTTATATATTTAAGAAATTCATCTAATAGTAATACGGTTAGAATTAATACCTCAGGCAATTCATATTTTAACGGAGGTAAT
>VMHT01089273.1_pt1 | contig 21670 bp, 43 predicted proteins | sample 4693611 | NCBI WGS metagenome assembly VMHT01 (sample SAMN12280063, study PRJNA550983) | marine metagenome | isolation source: seawater sampled from same location over 5 years 0.02-0.2 micron viral filtrate | place: USA: collected off the coast of southern California halfway between the port... ...
CGTTTGCCCAGCCATTCTTGGAATACGGGATGCAAGAGGCGAAGGACTTATATCAGTCAGCGCGTCCTCAGTATTACCCAAAAAGCACGGTTGTTGGTTTCAGCCCTGAGACACAGATGGCACTGTCTGGCTACCGTTCAGCCGCCGCCGCTGGCTCACCCATGATACCAGCAGTACAGCAGGCGGTTCAGCAGAACCTGACAGGCACTAACCCGCTTTTTCAGCAGGCTTTACAGCCAACGATTGCGGCGGCTCTAAACCCAGCTCAGATGTCCGGCAGATACGGCTCAGGATACGCACAGAGAGCCGTGGCAGAAGCTGTAGCACCTCTGGTATATCAGGCACAGCAGGCGGCTATCCAGCAAGCCCCAGCGGCAAGAGATTTCGGCTTTGCTGACTTGCAGACAATGGCTCAGGTTGGTGCGGCTCGTGAGGCTCAGGAACAGGCAGAACTGGCGGCAGATATCGAGCGCTTCCAGTTTCAAGAGGCACGGCCTGCACAGAAGCTGGCTGATTACCTTACTATGGTTCAGGGCGGTTCTGGTGCATTGGGCGGCAGAACGATTACCCCGCAGTTCCGTAATCCGGCTCTCGGCTTCCTCTCCGGCGGTCTAGCAGGCGCACAGGGCGCTAGCCTGATGGGGTTAAAAGGCGCAGATGCCTCCCCATACGCACTTGGCGGCGCGTTACTAGGAGGGTTGGCTTAATGGCAATACCTACACGGTTTAATTTAGGGCAAACTCCAGCGGGGCGGTTCTTAGAGCTTATACAGCCGCCAATGGGTGTAGGCGCAAGGCCAGCCGCCAGAATCACAGAAACAGGTGGCATGGGTCGTATGCGCGGTGATATTCCAATGAGGCTACCGCAACAGCGTCAGCAACCTCGGATGCCTCTTGAGGCGGCTATACTGTCCGGCACAGGGGCAAGACCCTCCGCTGGTTTTGTTAGTGCGCCACCACAAACGCAAACAACGCCCCCAAAAGCACCGCCAAGCCTGATGGATAGACTAACTCCGGCAGTTGGTACACCCGCATTTGCTGGGTTGTCAGAAGCCGCCGCAACTGGCCTGCAACTGTCAGGCTATCAGGACAAGCCGATTACAACAGGGCAGGGCTTGGGTGCTATGTTCGGTGCTGGCATGAAGGCTTACACAGCGGAGAAGAAGGCTCAGGCCGCCGCAGAACTAGCCAAGCAACAGCGCGAGACTGACCTTGCTATGAAGATGATGGAAATTCGTGCAACTCAGGCGGCAACTGACAGAGAGTCGTCAAAGATAGTTACTGACAGAGAGATGAAGCGTTCTGAGCAATTTAGGACGGCCTCAAAGCCTTTTGGTGAGGCAAGGCTAAACTATGAAAGAGTTGTGGCTAACGCGACAACAAAGAACCCCACAGGTGCTACAGACATTGCATTGATTTTTAACTTTATGAAGATGCTTGACCCGACATCCGTTGTTCGTGAATCTGAGTTTCAAGCCGCCGCTGGCGCAAGTCCATTGTTACTACGTTTGGGTGCTGAGTATAACAAGCTGTTCAGAAAAGAAGCCGAGAAACTTCCTGAAGCAACAAGAAGGCAATTCTTTCAAGCGGCTACAGAAACCTATGTTCCTTATGTTGAGGGGCAACAAAGACTTGAGCAAGATTTCATATCAGAGGCCGAAAGTTTTAACCTTAATCCTGAAAATGTCGTTAGAACAAAAGTCCCTAGAAAGGGCATAAAGGAATATCCTTATGTTGTTTACAGCCAGAATGAGGCTGAAAACTTACCTGATGGAACTTGGGTAATGCTAAATGGTGAATTATTACAGGTGTCAAAATGAGCAATGGCGTTACGTTAAAAAGAGCTGACGGCTCTGTATATGACCCAAGCAAGTCATCTGGAATGATGTCCTTACAAGCTCCAGAAATGTCAACGACAGACCTAGCTATCAACCTTGCCAGAGCAATCGGGCAGGGTCTTACCTTTGGCTTTGCTGATGAGGCAGAAGGGTTTGCCCGTAGTGTTCTTGGTGACGAAACCTACAAGCAAGCGAGGGATTCTGCACGGGCTGGTCTTGAGCAGTTCCGCGAGGAGATGCCCATTACAGCATACGGCTCAGAAATAGCCGCTTCTATACCATCCGCAGTTGTTGGCGGGGCTGGTTTAACCGCCGCCCGTCTTGCTGGTAAGATACCTCAAGCCGCCGCTATGGGTGCGGCATACGGAGCTGGAACTGCTAAGGAAGTTTCTGATATCCCCATTTCTGCTGGGCTTGGTGCGGCTACAGGTGCTGGCTTGCAGAAACTTGCGCCATCAATTACAGCGGGTGCAAAGGAGCTGATTAGGCGCGGTGTGCCAGTAACTATCGGGCAGGCCATTGGCGGTGGAGCAAAGCGGTTAGAAGAGGCCGCGACTTCTGTGCCATTCTTAGGTGATGCGATTAAGAGCGCCCAACGCAGAGCTATGGAGCGTTTTGGTGCGGCGGCGTTCAATGAGGCGCTTGAGCCTATTGGCAAGAAGATACCGAGCAACCTTACAGGCCGCGAGGCTTATGCGGCGACTGAGGCACAGATATCCAAAGCCTATGATGATGTGATTAAAGATATTGACCTGCCTGCCGGACAAGCCTTTGTGCAGAATGTTTCTGGAGTTGTTGCAAAGTTTGCTGATGACCTACCGAAGAAAGAGGCTGACCAGCTAACAAAAACAATCAATAGAGAAATAACCAGACGAATCAAGAACGGCAGGCTTTCCAAGCAAGACTTCAAGGATGCTCAGTCTGCTATCAGGGGTGAGGCTTACACATTCAGCACCAGCACGGACGCTTATCAGAAACAGCTTGGCGATGCCTTAAATGATGTTGCTGGCGAATTGTTTGATGTTCTGGCGAAGGAAGCCCCAGACTTGGCAACCCAGCTAAAGAAGGTGGACACCGCATATAGCCGCTTTGTGCCTCTGCAAAAGGCTACAGCAAAGGCTGATGAGGGCATCTTTACTCCGGCTAAGTTGCGTCAGGAAATAAGGTCAGGTGGGCGCAGAACTCCAGCGGCTATGGCTAAGGGCGAACTGCAAATGCAAGAACTTGCAGATATAGGTCAGGATGTATTGGGCGCTAAGTTGCCGGAAACTGGTTCTGCTGTCAGGGGTATGGTTGGCTTAGGAGCGCTTGGCGGCATGGGTGCTGGAGCTGGTATGCCGCTGGAGGCTATGGCTCTGGGTGGGGCGGCTGGGGGTCTGTACACCCGTCTGCCTCAATATCTTTTGAGGTCAGGTTATCCATACGCCGCAGGTTTAGCGAGAACCCCCGCCGCCGCAGGTTTATTATCGCAGGCACTGCCCTCACCGATATCACCAGCCGAGGCAGGCACAGTCCCCGTTCAGGAGATATACACTAACCCACAGGGGCTAAAATATGCTATAACAGAGCAGGGCGCGACCCTGCTAGGAGAATAAAATGGCAAAGACAAAAATATCCGAATACGATAGCACCGCTAGCAATAATACGGATTTGGACAACATAAACCTGCAAGAAAATGTCATGGTGCCAAGTGACCTGAACAACTTTTGTCGGGAAATCATGGCGCATCTAGCAGACATGAATGACGGCACATCTGCCATTCAGGACACCTTTACCCTGTCCGACCCGACAGACGATACCAAGCAGGTTCGCTTTGACGCTGAGGACATTACCACTGGCACAACTCGCGTACTTACAGCCCCTGACGCTGATGTGACCATTGCTGGGCTTGAGAAGGCTCAGGAGTTCACAAAGACGCAGAACTTTAACGCCACTACCCTAGTGGACGGTGCGAGCATCTCATGGGACGCTAGCGCCAATCAGGTGACATCTGTTACATTGGCAGGCAACCGCACTATGGCAGCTCCTACCAATCTGGTGGACGGCGGTATGTACTTGCTGATGGTAATACAGGATGGCACTGGTAGCCGCACACTGTCATTCAATGCGGTGTTTAAGTTTACAGGCGGCACAGCCCCTACACTGACCACCACTGCCTCGGCTAAGGACATTCTGATATTCCACAGCGATGGCACAAATCTGTATGAAGTCGGACGCTCACTGAACGTATCATAAGGGTATAGCATGACCAGCTTACTGAACATTGCGGGTAATGTACCCACAGACGCATTCGCCGAAGGCTCATCTTTGCGCTTTGAGGATGGTGACAGCGCCTATCTGTCATGGACACCAGCATCGGCTGGCAACCGCAAGACATGGACATGGAGTGGCTGGGTTAAAATTGGTAATGGTGGTGCATATAGGCAGTTGATGAGAGCCAGCGCAACTATGATGCGCTTTACAAATTCTGACACATTGCAATTTGAAAGAAGCGGTGGCGCAGTTTCTACATCAGCCTTGTACCGTGACCCTTCTGCTTGGTATCACGTTTGTTTTTCGGTTGACACCACACAAAGCACTGCAAGCGACAGGGTTAAGCTGTATGTAAATGGTGTTCTGGAAACCTTGTCCGGCACATTTCCTGTTCAAAATACTGATTATGATATAAATAATACCACTGCTCATTATATAGGCCAGAACGGAAGCGGCTCTGAGTTTTATGACGGCTACCTAGCCAACGTCACCTTCATAGACGGCACTGCCCTGACCCCAACCAGCTTAGGCGAGTACGAGGACACACTGTGGAAGCCTAAGTCTGACACAGACATACAGTCACTGACCTTCGGGACAAACGGGTTCTACCTTAATTTTGAAGATAGCTCTGCCATTGGCGATGATACAAGCGGCAATGCAAACGATTGGACTGCCAACAATCTAGTGGCTACAGATGTAGTGCCTGACAGCCCTGTGACTAACTTTGCTACGTTTAACTCTTTGGTAAATGTTACTGGCGGCAGTTTCTCTGAAGGCAACCTAAAAGTAACCACAGGCTCTTCGGCATACGGTCCGGCTATATCTAGCTTTGCTGTATCTTCTGGTAAATGGTATTCCGAATTTCTTACTACCGCATCTTCTGGCGACCAAAGAATTGGCGGTGTAAGAGTATCAACAAACCTTACAACAACCTACGATTTGGGTAATTCTGGCAGTTTTGCTTACAGGCAAAATGATGGTCAAAAGAAGATAGACGGCACACAGTCAGCTTACGGGGCGACATGGGCGGCTAACGATATTATCGGGATGGCGTTAAACCTTGATGACGATGAGGTTACGTTCTACAAAAACGGGTCATCACAAGGTACATTTAGCATAACAGCAGGTGAGTATTTTCTGGCAACAAGCGATGGTGACAGCGGTGCTGGGATGGGGGCTTTTGTCAACTTCGGTCAGGATAGCTCCTTCGCTGGCAACGAGACACCGCAGGGCAACACTGATGACAACGGGCAGGGTGACTTCTACTATGCGCCACCTTCGGGCTTCTTGGCTCTCTGCCGCAACAATCTGCCTGCGCCTAGCATCACTGCGCCAGACGAGTATTTCAATACGGTGCTTTATACTGGCAACAGTTCAACGCAAAGCATTACTGGTGTAAATTTTCAGCCCTCATGGCTGTGGATTAAAAACCGCTCAACAAGCAACAGTCACGCTTTGTTTGATTCTGTTCGTGGAAGCGGCACGAATGGTCTTTATGGCCTACAATCAAATACGACTAACGCAGAGATAGACGGAACAAATGTTGCTTCGTTAGATTCTGATGGATTTACGCTAGGCTCAAACGGTGGAACAAACGGGAGTGGAAATGCTCTTGTAGCATGGAACTGGCTGGCTGGCGGTACTGCGGTCAGCAATACAGACGGGTCTATCACTAGCTCTGTCAGCGCAAATACAGATGCAGGGTTTAGCATAGTCAGCTATACTGGCAACGCCACCTCTGGGGCTACAGTTGGGCATGGCCTGTCACAAAAGCCTGAAATACTGTTTTTCAAAAACAGGGATGACGGAACTAGAAGCTGGGTAGTGTACTCTGACATTACTGGCACAAACGGCTTTTTGATACTGAACAGCACAGCGGCTTTTGCGGATGCTTCTTCGGTTGTTCCTTCACCAACTAGCTCCGTGTTTTATCTGCACACTTTTGATACAAACAACGGAAACGGTGATAATCATATCTGTTATTCGTTCCATTCGGTTGAAGGCTACAGCAAGATAGGCTCATACACGGGCAATGGCTCGGCAGACGGGGTCTATATACACCTAGGTTTCCGTCCTGCCATGATTATGCTGAAAGCATCTTCTCGCACAGGCAGGTGGATTGTTATGGATAACAAACGTGACACTGATAATGTGGCTTACAAGGTTTTAGCTCCGAACTACAACTACGCAGAGGATGCCAGCACAACTTACTGGCTAGCAGATTTTCTTTCAAACGGGGTTAAGTTGCGCTACGGGGCAGATACAGAATTTAACCAATCAGGCCAAACCTACATTTTTTACGCAGTAGCAGAAGCCCCATTCAAAAACGCCAACGCCCGATAGGAGATAGACATGGCATACAAGTACGGACATAAAACTATCCGCCTCGGTAGGGGTTGGACAGACAACAACGGAGTGCAACACAGCGCACAATGGGGTAGCTGGTCAGACGCAGAAAAGACTGCCGCAGGGCTAGTCTGGGAAGCTGACCCAGCGCCATACGATAACCGCTTCTGGTGGGACGCTAACACCGCCAAAGCTCTCGATGACGTTAACGAAGTCGATAGCGATAATAATCCTATTCTGGACGAGAACGGCGACCAGCTAGTAACGCTGGGGCTGAAGAGCGTCTGGAAGAACCTGACCAAAGAACGTGCTGGCAATCTACTAGCACCGACTGACTGGCACGTTGTTAAGGCCGCAGAGGTTGCAGATTACAGCGTACCGACAGAAATTGCTCAGTGGCGTCAAAGTGTACGCACCGCATCCAACACCATCGAAGCGGCTATTGATGGGGCGGCTGACCATGCGGCGTTCCTAGCCCTGCATGATACGCCAGTGGATGCTGATGGCGCTCCTACTGGCAACCCGCCTATCAACGACTGGCCTGACGAGCTGTAAGATGGAGATGGGCAGTCTGATAGATAGCCTCATCGGCCTGATAGTGATTGCTGGCGGGTGGTTCTTAAAAGAGAGCCACACCGAGCAGAAGCGCATCCAGATACTGCTGAACAAGACCCGTGAGGACTATGCTACCAAGATGGAACTGCGGGATGATATGAACCGCATGATGGAGCATCTGCACCGCATAGAGGATAAGATAGACAAGCTGATGAGCAAGTAATGGAAAAGCAGATTATCACTGGCCTTATGGCTCTCATTATTGCTCTGGCTGGTTGGAATCTGAAAACCACCTACGACCTGTCGCTAGCCGTCAATGGTATGCAAGTCAGCCACGCTGATAAGGATGCCATACAGGACATGAAGATGGCCATACAGCGACTGGAGATAATTCTGCTGAATGACGCATCTGAGAAGTAGCCGCTATGATAGACCCCGCAACCATAGCCCTAGCCACCAGCGCCTTTGGGCTTATCAAGAAGGGGTTTGCGGCAGGCAGAGACATCGAGACAATGGCTCAGGACGTATCCAGATGGATGGGTGCTTGCCACGATATCGAGAAGGCTCACGGCAAGGCTAAGGGCAGGCGGTTCGGCAGGTCTGTAGAGGAAGAGGCGCTGGAGACTTGGGCGGCTCTTAAGAAGGTAAAGCAACAGCGCGAAGAGCTACGGCTCTATATGCTGTCCATCAACCCGCAGGCTTGGAACGAGCTAGTCCGGCTGGAAGGGCAGATACGCAAACAGCGCATAGCCGAAGAGGCTGAGAGGCGCAGGCGGCGTGAGGAAATCTTTACATGGGCGGCTATCGTGACTGGCATATCTGTGTTTATGATTGTCGTGGTTCTAATACTGTCCAGAATATTCCCATAAAAAAAGGAGGCCGAAGCCTCCTTCCTTTGAGCGGCATTATGCCACCCTCTGATATTTTTTAAGGAAGCGCCGAAGCTGTCCAGCTTCTTTCTTCCAGACAGCCATTCCCTGTTTATCGTAAACAGAGCCGTCCCAGCTTGTGAGGTCACGGATATTGTGGTCACAAATATCCAGACGATTTTCAGCCTCGCCGATAATATACTCATCAGAGTATTTTTCGTTGACATCGGCTTGAGTGTTGTCGGCTGAAAGTAAGCCGTCCTCGACATCAATGCGGTCGAACTGGTAAACCAGCTCGTCACATTTAAAAGCATCACGAACGATTTGGCGAATTTTTGTCATTTGTCACTCCCTGACGTTTGACGTTGCCCCTCCGAAGAGGGTTTGTGGAACAGCCCACACCCTATTATAACACAACCTTAGCTAATAGTAAAGGAAATAATTTAGCTATTATTTTCATTTAGGGGGTTTACATACCTATTGTCTTAGCGTACAGTAATAAAATAGGGGGACTAACCCCACAGTCAGAGGAGAGAAAAATGACAGTTTCAGTAATCAAAGATGACCGCAACGTAAAGTTTTTTAGCTTTGATGCTTGCGATGTTTGTGAGTTCGTTGCTGACGATAACAAGTATCGCGTTGCTAAAATTCCAAGCATAGGCGTTGCGGTTCAGGTTGAGCGCAAGTGCAAGGATGGCTCACTGGTTTGGGCGCACGTTGATAGCCGCCATCATCGCCGCCGTTATAACGAAGCACGTTCATTCGTAGAAGGAAGGGTGTGGGCTTAACAGCCCCGCCCAGAAGGGAGATTGATATGAAGCCTATCTGCTGGAAACGATTTGATGTACGCTTTTCGGTGGGGGAGATTGATTCCCTCATCGAACAGCTTAACGAGCAGTTCCAATATGCTGACCATGCGGGTCAACCCATCAGCAGGGAAGCGCTCAGAGCCTATGATAAGCTCGTATGGCGCAGGAAGTATGAGACACGGAGGAAGGTCAAATGATTATATACTGCATCACCAATTCCGTTAATGGTATGCGCTATATAGGAGCGGCAAAGTCCTTTAAGGAGAGAAAGCAAAAGCATTTAAGTGATGCCCGCAGAGGTAAGGGACGCGAAGGCTCTATACAGGACGCTATGCGCTCATTCGGAGAGGAGAATTTCCGCTTTGAAGTTATTGATGAAGCCGAGGATTATGCAAGCCTGTCTGAGCGTGAGCATTATTGGATTCAGAGGTTCAACAGTTTATCGCCGAATGGGTATAATCTTCTGCTTGGCAACTATGCCACAAAAGTAAAAAACAACTTTCGCCATGTGTCTGTCGAAATAAACGGCAAGAAATTTAAGACTATAAAGTCTGCGGCGCAGTTTTACGGGGTAACTGAGAGTTGTTTTCGCTACAGGCTTGATAAGGGCTGGACAACAGAAGAAGCGGCGGGTATGGCGGATTTGCCAGATGACTATTACGTTCAAGAAACCTTTGTTCCAATTACCATTGACGGAATAAAATTCAGATGTATGTCTGATGGGGCAAGACACTTTGGAGTTGTTCTATGTACTTTGCGCCAAAGATTAGACAAAGGGTACAGTCCAGAGCAAGCTGTAGGGCTAGAGCCGCCTCCAGCGAAAGAGCCTTTTTGCCATCCAAACATGAAAAAAATAACTATCAACGGCATTTCTTTTGACAGTCAGCGACAGGCCTGTCTGTATTTTAGTAAAAAAACTGGTTTGAAGCCCCGCACACTGAAGGCTCGATTGAACAAAGGTTGGAGCTGGGAAGATATACTTTCGCCAGAAGTGTCCAACAGACACAGAGTGCCAAGAAAATCCAAAAAAGAATATACAGCCTTCGGAAAGACATACAGGACATCAGCAGAGCTAGGGGATGCGTTCGGGGTGTCTGCAAGTTACATCAGGGTTCTGATGTGCAAGAATAAAGGCAAGTCGCTGGAGTGGCTGATTAGTGAGAAGTTAAACAAGATGGAGGCATAAATGTGGCTAACAACTTACAAGCACAAAATAAAGCAACGCCCCAAGCGGGGTGACTGGCTGGTGCAGATATTTGACGGCAGAAAATTGGTGCAGGTGATGCGCTTCGCTTCTTGCAATGCGGCGCTATCTTTTGTACAAAGGAGAGAGGACTGTCAGGGTTTCACTCCTTTCTGCTGATAGTCCTTTCCTCCCTGACTGCCCCCTGAGCTTCGGCTTGGGGGGTTTTCTGTTACGGCTTAAACTTTCTGCCGACAAAAAACACAATCAGGTTTACGGTGGTGTTTATCGTAACCATAGCCACTAGCCAGTATTGCATCCACTCCGGCATCACTTGGTATCCGTCTTTGCTTTCTTGTCATAGCTCCGCATCCCAGCTATGCCCAGCATCCCGAACAGTAGCGGCATCATCACAGACATATCTGCCTGCGGTATCATTATCCCGAAGCCTGCGGCAATCGGTGCGACCATGTAATTGATGCCTAGAGACAACCCGCATATCCAGCCGATTAGAGGCCGCCAGCTTGCCTGAAACCAGTTTCCCTTAGCATCTGCCCTGAGAACCTCTAACTGCGCCAGAGCAAGCTCCTGAGCGTGTTTATCAGCCATTGTGGCTAGGTCATGCGCCAGCTTGTTCTTGGTATCCTTGTCTGCGATAAACTTATCTAATATATCAGCCGCCGCTGGTATCAGTGCCTGTATCATGCTTTTCCTCTTTCCTTACTGGCTCAGTCAGCATCACGCCGTTCTCATCCACCAGAAAATAAACCTTCTTACCTCTGAGCTGGTTATCGGTATATGTGACCAGCCTTACTTCTCTTTGCCTATCCATACTGCGAAAGCTCCAGTTAGCGCCCCAACCACCACAGAAACGAAGCCAGAGCGCTCCACAGTGGCCTCAGCGGCTGGCAGGGTCATATACCACTCGACAACCCTGAAGGCCATCACAATCATCGCTAGGAACGCTAGGCGGGGTAATACGCGCCACTCATCCATCAGTGTTGCCATTTGCCAGTCTCCATCTGCTTTGCCAGTTCAGCGCTCCGGCCTTTGACTTGCTTTGCCCATCGGCTATCCAACATCTGCTTCGCGGCTTCGGGATAGTCACCCACATCGAGCGCTTGCTTCATCTTCAAAAATTTATTGAAGTTGGTCTGCCCCATGTTGAACAGCATATTCACGATAACCGCCTTCCGAGCATCGTTCAGGCCATTGTACCATCCATAGCTCTTGGCGGCAGTCATATAGGTATCCAAGTCATTCATCAGCAGATATTCGGCCTCATGGTCTGCCAACCCGCCGCCTATCTTCGGGTCAATCAACCTGCCATAGCCAATGGTCAGATAGCCGAGGTGGTCTTTATAAGGCGTATGCTTGCCCTTCTCTTTGACGCTACCCTCATGGCGCTTCAGTTGCTTTATCAGCTTGTCCACGCTGTCGTCCATCATACCGCCTCGTCAAACTCGCCCTGCATCAGCTTGGAAGCAGTAACGCCCAGATTGTACATAGCGTCCGTCATTTCGTTATCGCTGGCCTTGCCCCGCGCACTCATAAACACTTCGATAGCATCCCCTGTCTGAGGGCAAAAGCTAACGGTCACTGCCATGCCTGCGCCTACGTTTGTTGTGATGCACGGTCTGCGATTTGGGATTTGTCTCATTGATTAGCTCCACTGCTGATGCCCAGCTATCTGATTCGAGATTGGGCGTTTCAAAGAATGATATGGGTTTTTGATACTTCTTTATGTTTATAGAAGTCACAGGCAAATACCATACCACACGCTGTTCTGTGCTGACCATAGCCAGAATGTCATAGTCGGCTATTGTCGGCAGTCTTTTCTTGCCGCCCAGCCCAGTCTGAAAATTAACACGGCGGCGGTGACCATCCCCTTGCCGAGAAGCCTGACAAGCCTTTACCTGTATCCTTAGCATCTGGCCTGTATCTGGATGCCATGCTATCAGGTCAACAGCATCCTGTTGTGCCATAGCAACACGCCACCCCCGTGCTATAACAGAGGCGGCGGCTATATGTTCTCCGGCTAGGCCGGATGTGGTTTGTGATAGAACTGTGTCTGCTACAAATTTACTGCTCAGGGTCATCATGCTTAATCAGGTCATCCAGATAAAACCGAGCTTTCTTCAAATCTTCCAGCCCGTTTTTGTGGTTAAATCTCCAGATATATTTTAGCACATTGCCCTGAACATAATACTTGTAATTTTCACCGAGCGCCGCCTTTATGGCGTCTAGGCACTCGATGTTTCCGCTGGTGTAATGCTCAGGATGGTTCACTGGGTCTTTCATCTTCAACCTTCTTCATTAGCACTGCGTGTTGGCTGTGAGGGTAGGACAGGTAGGAGACAATCTCCCACCCATTCTCCTCGCGTTCTTTGATGTGACCATGCACAACATATCTAAGGGTCATGCGCTCAGACACCGTTCAATTTCCTTTATAATTCGGGTGGTTTTTGACCGCCCACGGCCTCTTTTATCGAGCTTCTTGACGGCGTAGTAGACTGAGGTATGGTCACGCCCAAATGCCCTGCCCACTTCTGGATAGCTACAACCCAGCAGTTTGACTGACAGATACATAGCAATGTGTCGCTCATTTGCGTTGAGCCTTCTCTTAGACAGCAATTCCAAGACTGGCACTCCTGTGACTTCGCTGGTTGCTTGGACAACGTGTTCAATGCGCTGGTCATAGTGCATCGAACGGGATGGTCTCTCCGTTTTCCCTAAGAACTTTAAGATAATTTTCTCTAGCACAGACATCGTTACAAAACTCCTTTCCCGCTAGTGTTATTGTTCCCTGATAGCGATAGTTGAAGCGGTTTCCGCAATGGTAGCAGTCGGCGTAGTTATCGACTGTTGGATACCTCGATTGCTTTGTTTGCCGCTTCTTATCACGCTTAAACATTAAAATGGAATCTCATCATCCATAGCCTGAGTAGCGCCATTAGCGGCTGGCCTTTCTTGCCACTCAGAAACCTTGATGCTCAGATATTGCTTGCCAGCCTTTGATTCGTTCTTCCACGCTGACAGGCTGTACTTTGTCCCGTCCATTGTCATAGAACCAGTCATATCAGGACGCTTCTCGTTATCGCCCTTATCGTTAGGAAATAACGAAGCCGTCATATCCTTCTGTTCATATTCAGCCATTTAATAACTCCTGTTTTCTGTTTCTGAATATTTCCATTTCATCCGCAGACCACTTTGGTTTGCGGCTATACAGCGCCTTTAAAGCGTCCATATCTGGGCATAGTCTAGCCTCATCCTTTAAGGATAGGGGTGACTTTATCTTCTGTGGGGTGTTTGCGACATCCGAACGCTCAGTATTATTAAAGACATTACGGTTTTCTACGGTTTGCTCAGATGTCGCGCCCCTCTCTGCCTTCTGCTCGGAGTTGTCCGAGCCAGCAGAAACTGGTGATGGTGCTGGCATATCTTCGCCAGCATATAAATGCAGACCCAAGCCTGTCGCCATGCTGATAGCCTTCGCCATACAGCGCTGGATAGAGGCGTTAACCTCGAAGCTGTTGGGCTTTTGAATAGGCCGATTGGCATGGTTCAGGATTGGCATAATCTCTGTGGTGGCTGGTTCATCCTTGCCCAGCGTGATAGTGACCTGCACATAGGCATAGCCCTGTGCGTCCACCATATAAGGCAGATAGGTATCACCCGCCTGCTTAAAAATGTGCTTAGTCACCATCGCATCTGGGACGTGCTGTTTTAACAGCCGCAGAGCGTGCGCCCAGCTTAGGTATGTAAACCCGTTCTTTTTCTCGACAATCTTTCGGGTGTCGATTTGTGACATGGTTGCGAATATATTGCTCATCCTAATTTGTCTCCATATCCATCACGATTTTAGAGACATGGCTTATTGCTTCCGGCGCATCCATTTTCATGTGTGACGATAAAGCACTTTGCAGTCCGACCATTGCATTGATTGGCGCATTGTTTCGGTGGTTATACTCGAATGTCTGCCCATCCTTAAAATGCACAGTGATTTTGCTCTTTACAGTTTCCATAGCTCTTTGGCCTCCTCTTTGTGTTCTTCATCCCAATAGAACGGATGCTGAAAGTCTGGGTCTAACAGCCCAGCTAGCACCTTGGGGTCATCCGATACCTTCATTAAGTTTTGCCGCCGGATAGCCCTGCCGCGCATTTCTTCTAAGCAATAGGCTAGGTACTCCGGCTGTAGCTCCTCGCAGTTGTCAGGCGTAAACAGCGTTGCGCCTGTTGCAGATACATAAGCCAAGTTAGGCTCTAGCCCTGTAGCTTTCTGATAGATGGATACTTGGCACAGATGCTCGAACTGTGGCTTGGCTGGTAATGCCGCCTTAGTCCAGCCCCGTGTGCCGTCCTTCTTTACAGCGCCCATGCGGGGTGCTTTTGTCTTTACCTCACAGAAAGCATCAGAGGCGCACAGGTCTATGAATCCCATTACTGGTAGGTCTACACCTTCCAAGGACACCTCGACCCTGCGCTCCTCTTCTGCACCCCCGAAACGCTCCGCCAATAAATCAATGCCCTGCTCAACAGCATCGGGTATCAACTCGCGGTACTTGTCACGCTTTTCTTGCGGCTCAGTAGCTGGCGCATCGTGAAAATCAAATGACAAATATGCCTGCTCAACTGCCGCGTCAAAGTCCAAGCCCAGCGTCAGCATGGCCTGCATTGAGCCATGAACCGCCGTGCCGAAAGCGGCGTTATACCCAACCTTTATTTCCCTGCGCTGGTCTTTGGTCATGTACAGATATTGAAACATCCACACCGCCATAGGGCGCAGTAACTGGCTTGGGCTGTAGTGGTCTAATTTATTCATCATAATCCCTGACTAAGTTTTCGGTTTACATCACCGTCTTTATACTTTACTAACGGTTATAGGTAATGCTGTCAACTAATAAAATAGGAGCTAAAATGAAACTGGCAGAATGGTTAGTAAACAAAGGGATGCGGCAGGCTGAGTTCGCTCGGCAGATGGAAGTAACGCAACCCACCGTGCATAATTGGATATATGGAAAGCGCCCACCAAGCGGCCTGCACATGATGGACATTTACAAGATGTCAAAGGGTCAGGTGGGGCTGAAGGACTGGTGCGAGGCATTTGACAGATGAGCCGTCAGAAGGAGGTAGACTGGATATGAGTACCAAGAGCAAGGAATTTTGTAATGAGCCTGAGCATCTTGCCAAGCAGATGGAACTGCTGGACGAGCTTATCCCAGATGATGCGTTTCAGGATGCTGAGATAACCGAAAACCTGACGGGTAAAGCTCCGAAACCGCCAACAATAATGCCGCCAAGAGGGAGAAGTTCCATTGACTAACGGTAGAGTGAAGGGCGCTAATTTCGAGCGTGAGTTGTGTCGGGCTATCATGGATGGGCTTGGTATTGAGGATGTGAAGAGAGACATCGAGCAATATAGAGCCAGCTTGCACGGCGACATTATCGGGGTGGATGGTTGGAGCATAGAGGCAAAGCGATATGCGTCCGGCACTACATACAAGCCCCAATGGTGGGAGCAATGCACAGCGGCGGCAGATGCCACTGGATGCCAGCCTGTACTGATATGGAAGTATGACCGCCAACCGATACATTGCCTTGTCAGGATGTCCAGCATTAGTGCGGATTATGCTGGGATGGATTACGTAGCGCAGGTGGATTTTGAAACGTGGTTAATGCTAGTGAGGGAGAGTTGGTCAGATGTTTGAAATTGTGATGATTATGTGCCTGATTAATGACTTTGGGGCGGACAGCCGAAACGAGTGCTTTATACGCAATGGTGGTACGTTCCAGACAAAGGCGGCTTGCTACAGGCAGGTCAAGCGGGACAAGATAGAGCTTTTGGAGAAGTTTCGCGCAGAGTTCGGCGATGATTATGTTTATCTAATTGACGGCGTTTGCTCTAAGAGAAACGGCAGGGGGAGCTAATGAAAACTGCGGCAGAAATGACAGTCGAGGAGTTTACGGCGTGGCTGAAGATGAGACGGGCGCAGACACTGGCTGTTGAGGATAGATTGCCAATGGGCAGGGATAGAAACCAGAGACTGCCGAAGATGACACCGCTGATAGCCATGCAAACCCGCAGAGCTATGCAGAGAAGGCAGTCAAAGTGAAGTTTAACAGCGACTTTGCCTTTGATTTAAAGATGGGTCAGGATGAGGAAATCTGGCTTGCAGACTTGCTACGGGGCAAGACGGTTGAGGTGAAGCGCGATTACATTGCCAGCAGAACGGGCAATGTGTTTGTGGAGTTCTCCAGCCGAGGTAAACCGTCAGGGCTTGCCACTACAAGGGCAGACTTCTGGGCGTTTATTCTGGATGGGGAGAGAGTGGTTATAGTGCCGACAGAATACTTGCAACAGGTGGCAAGGAAGGCATATAGCGAAGGCCGCACAGTCAGGGGCGGTGATAACAATACCAGCGAGGGAGTGCTGGTAAAGATAGAGGAGTTAGTTAGATGAGTATGAGGTTTAAGCTAAAATATAGGCAGGTGGACAGGGATTTTCCGCACAAATATGAGGAGCTTATGGGTCGGGCAAAGGAGTGCATGGACAAAGGCGCTTACAACGAGTTTGTGTTTTACCAGCTATGGCGGGACATGGGCGACTTGGTAAAATATGTCAGTGATGTGCAGGCAGAAGTTGCGGATGATTACAGGCATTATCAGGAAAACTTGGCACTACAAGGGGAGCGAATGGACGAGCTTTTCAAGCAGTATCAAGAGGCTGTTGTGGACAAGCGGAACTATCGGAAGGCTCTGCAAATATTAAGCGAAAAGGTTGAGGGGGAAAGAAAATGAGCATCAAAGCAGTATCATGGGCGCTGGAGTACGAACTCAGCGACCCTATCGCAAAGCTGGTTCTTATTGGCATTGCGGACAAGTATAATGATGAGCGCGGTTTTGCTTGGCCTAGCGTTAAGTGGCTTGCAACTGCGGCTAGTTGCAGTGAGAGAACAGTCAGGAGAAAGCTGACGTTTTTGCAAGAGCGCGGCCTGATAGATATTGACCGCAGATTTAACGACACAAGCTGTTACAGAATTATCAGCAATGGGTACTGTAATGACACGGGTGACACTGTGACAGGGGGTGACACAGTTCTGTCAGGGGGTACTGACACAGCTGTGACAGGGGGTACTGACACTAGGTGTCCGCCTAACTATAATAACAATATTAACAATAATACCAATAAAGGGAGTAAAAAGCAGAAACTTGCTGATTGGATGCCTTCTGAGAAGGACAAGGAATATGCTGAGAGCCTTGAGCTGGACTGGGAGGAAGTGCTGACAGATATCCGGCTCTGGGATGAAAAGAACGGAAATAAGGCCGCTTACGCTTCATGCAAGGCTTTCTGGCAGGGTTGGTGCAGAAAAGAGGATAAGCGCACTCAGCGGCGCTCAAATCGCCAGCAATCGGTATCTAAGCCGAAGGGGAAGGGTGAGTTGTCCGATAGGCAGAAGCAGTATGCGGAGACAGTGGCTGAGAAGATGTGGAACGTCTACAAGGCGGAGGGGTTCTATTACAAGATGATACTGCCGGACATTATCGCATTTATGCAGACTGACCAGACGGACGCAGACTGGGCGGCGCTGGGCAATGGCATGGATAATCCGGTAGAGAGGGGCTGGATGTGAAAAGAGAGGCCGAAGCCTCTCTGTTCTGGTTAGTCGCAGGTTAGCGAGTGAGTGATTCGGGCAGTCCATTTGCCCGTGTCGCTGTTCCAACGAGTGCCGCTGGAGTGAGTGCCGTAGCCCATGTAGGGATACTCCATTGAGATGCGGTTGATGAACAGTTCCAGTGGTTCGCGTTCATCGCCTGAAATGCGGTACTCTCTGTAGCCGCCGAGTGTTTTCTGTTCGATTTTCATTGTTTGCTCCTCTCTGGCGGCACTAGGCCGCCTTCCCTTCTACGAATCTGTCTAAGAAATACACAAGCTGGTCAGCGTAAACATCTTCAGCCGCATCCTTAAACACAGCCTTGCCAGCGTTTTTGCCTGTCATGGTAATCTTGCAGGTGCGGATGGTGTAAGTATCGTTGCCCATCAGGTTGATGATAACGTGGCCTTTATGCTTCAGGCCTTTGACTTTGAATGACAGGCCGCCAAGAGACACTAAGTTGCCAGCGGTCTTTTCAGACAGCGCAACGAACTGTGAAGCGCCGTAAGCGTCCAATGCCCACGGGTCTAAAGTCTTAATTTGACTGCGGATTGTTTCAGCAATTTGCATATGGTTTGTCATGGGTTACTCCTTTGTTTCCTGACTATATATAAGTAATAGCTAAGTATAATGATAGTGTCAACAGCTAATTTGCATTGCTTAACTTGTTTAGGTATATAAGGATTAGGAGGCTATATATGTCCAAGAAAAAGTTTACCGAGCCAGTGCTGGCTGAATACCTTAGACGGATTGCTATAGACGGGCGCAGTGCGCGGTCTGTGGGCAAGGATAAGGATATGCCGTCCTATGAGGCGTTCTATCAGATGAAGAACAGGCACCAGGACGTGCAGAGCCGCTACAATGCGGCGATTGAGGCAAGGGCTACTGCCATTGACGATAGGATAGACGAGGTGCTGGAAGGCGTCAGGAACGGGGATATAGACTATCAGGCTGGCAGGCTGGAGATAGATACGCAGAAATGGCGGATGGCGAAGTTCTTCCCAAGGCTGTACGGCGACAATCAGAAGCTGGAGGTAGAGCATAAGACCAGCTTCGTGGATGAGCTGAAGCGAGTTGCGGCTAGGGTTGAGCAGGCTAGGCTGGAGGGGGCTGAGGTAGTGGAGATGGTAGAGGATAAGGGTGATGGGGGAGAAAAGACATACACCGCCACACACGCGCCCGAGGTGTCAAAAGATTGACGAATGGTGCATCACGGTGAGAGATATACAACCATCAGTACGCACAACCATTGCGTTCTCAATAATATCAATGACTTACAGATTTGCAGTGTCAATAATCGCGTCCATAATACACATTATGCGACAAATGTTTACCATAGGTAGGTATTTTTGCCAGGTAGCCCCCCTTCGAGCAGGCGCGGGGGCGGCAAGAGAAAGAACATACCCAGCATAACCAAAGCATAACCAAACCCCCACCCCCTTTAACCACATAGGCCATACCACCCATGCCCCCCGAAAATTTCACCACAGATTTGCTACACCGCATCCATGACGACCCCGTTTTCTTTGTCGAGGCTATACTCAGTGCCAAGCCTCAGAAGTGGCAGGCTGATGCTCTCATGGCTGTGGCAAGAAATGACCGCGTTAGCATCAAGTCTGGTCACGGTGTGGGCAAGACGGCGTTCCAGAGCTGGCTAGTGCTGTGGTGGCTTATGAGCCATTATCCGTGCAAGGTTGCCATTACGGCTAACACAGCGCACCAGTTGAGCGATGTTCTGTGGACAGAGATAGACAAGTGGGCGCGTAGACTGCCAGAGGGCTTTAAGAGCCTGCTGGAGTTCAAGTCTGACAAGATATCGCTGAAGGGTGCTAGCGACAGTTTCGCAGTGGCAAGAACCAGCCGTAAAGAGAACCCAGAGGCGCTTCAGGGCTTCCACTCCGAGAATATGCTGTTTCTGGTGGAAGAGGCATCTGGTGTGCCTGATGTCGTGTTTCAGGTGGCTGAGGGTGCTTTGTCTACTGAGGGCGCTAAGACGGTCATGTGCGGGAACCCTACGCGCTCTGACGGCTTCTTTTATGAGAGCTTTCACGGTATGCGGCACATGTGGCACAACATCACGGTAAGCTGTGAGGACGGCGAATATGTCTCCGAGGACTTTTTAGCCAATATGGCTGAGAAGTACGGCATCGACAGCAATGTGTACCGTGTCAGGGTTCTGGGCGAGTTCCCCACCCAGTCTGATGATGTGCTGGTGCCGCTGTATATTGTCGAGGAGGCTACCAAGCGGGATATTGAGCCTAGCCCTACCACGCCCGTTGTCTGGGGTTTGGACGTTGCAAGATTCGGCGGGGATAGAAGTGCGCTGGCTAAGAGGCAGGGGCAAGCCCTTTTAGAGCCGATTAAGACTTGGCAGAACAAGGATTTGATGGAACTGGCGGGGATTGTCCTAACCGAGTATGAGGCTTGCAACTATCAGAGCAGGCCGCAGGCGATTTACATTGACGCTATTGGCCTCGGTGCAGGGCTAGCTGACAGGCTGAGGGAGTTAGACCTTCCAGCAGTGGCTATATCGGTGTCAGAGACTGCCAGCCTCAAAGAGCGCTTTGGCAGGTTGCGCGATGAGCTGTTCTGGAACGCTAGGGAGTGGTTTGAGGGCAGGGACGTGCAGATACCTGATGATGACACGCTGATACAGGAGATAACGGCTATCCGGTACAAGTATCTCAGCACGGGCAAGCTGAAGGTGGAGAGCAAGGACGAGATGAAGCGCAGGGGACAGAGAAGCCCTGATGTGGCGGATGCGTTTGTGCTGACCTTTTCCGAGCAGGGTGCGTCTGCTATGGGCTACACAAAGAGATGGGGCGGAAACAGCAGTCCCCGCCCCAGCACCAAGTGGATTGTTTAGTGGTTAACAACTAGCTATAATGAGCATACGCAGAAAGGCGGTTTTTATGGCAAAAGTGATAGATTTCCCCAAGAGAGAGCTGGACATAAAGGTTACTCTGGAAGATGACGAGGAACGGCTGGACAGCCTTGAGGACAGAGTGAACGCCCTAGCCGAGATTATGGACTTGAACATCCAGGGTCTGTTCCACGTTGTTGATGCGGATGCTGAAGAGGTGATGATGACCTTGTTGCAATTATCCGCTATTTGGGCTGTGAGAGCCGGATTACCGCCGGAGGAATACGAGGAACTGGTCAAAAGCACTAGACTAGAGGTGATATACGATGCCCCCTAAAGCTCCCAAAGACCCCCGCCTAGCCAGAGCAGGGGTGTCCGGCTATAACAAGCCTAGGCGCACTCCCAGCCATCCCACCAAGAGCCATGTCGTTGTGGCAAAAGAGGGTGACAAGATTAAGACCATCCGCTTTGGTCAGCAGGGTGTATCCGGCGCTGGCAACAGCCCTAAGACCGCATCGGAAAAAGCCAGGCGCAAATCTTTTAAGGCTAGACACGCATCAAACATTGCTAAGGGCAAAATGTCGGCGGCCTATTGGGCTAACAAGGAAAAGTGGTAGCCCTTTATAGCAAAACGTAAATCTGGTATTATCATCGAAACAGGAGGCTTTTATGGCTAACAAGAAATCAAGCGGCAAAACCAAAACAGGCAAATACTGTGGCGGCAAGTAAGCCAAAAGACCCAGCCCTTTGGTCTAAGGCTAAAGCGGCGGCAAAGCGTAAGTACAAGGTTTACCCCTCGGCTTACGCTAATGCTTATGCGGCGAAGTGGTACAAGGACAAGGGCGGCAAATGGGGCGGCTCAGATAATCGCGTAAGGAAAGCGTAATGCCTGCACAAGCTGGTCTAGGCAAATGGTTTGGCGAGAAGTGGGTTGACGTTAAGACGGGCGAGCCATGTGGGCGCAGTAAGGGCGAGAAGCGGAAATACCCAGCTTGTCGGCCTCAAGCTGTTGCAAGCAAGATTAGCAAAAAAGAAGCGTCCAAGAAAACAGGGCGCAAACGTGTGAGTTGGTCAACAACAGCCAGTGGCAAGAAACGGAAGAAAGCATAATGGCGCAGGGTTTGTTAGGTGATTTCCAGCCGCAAGGTGTGGGATATGGCAATTCTTTGCTAGAAGAGCCAGTGCAGTATGATACCGCTACAGGTCTTGGTGGGGTTTCTCAGTCCGTTTACAACACTTTGATAGACCCCGCATACCGCGCCCTGATTGACGCTGGTAATGTGATGGGTGATATTCGCGCAAA
>VMHT01101110.1_pt1 | contig 21670 bp, 26 predicted proteins | sample 4693611 | NCBI WGS metagenome assembly VMHT01 (sample SAMN12280063, study PRJNA550983) | marine metagenome | isolation source: seawater sampled from same location over 5 years 0.02-0.2 micron viral filtrate | place: USA: collected off the coast of southern California halfway between the port... ...
GTGAGGAAACGATGAAGAATCTATTCGCAACAGTGGTGTTCTCGATGGCGTTGGTGTTGCCATTATCAGCAATGGCTGAAGCCCCAAAAGTACCAGATAACGATACTCAGCAAGCCTATCCCAGAGCTTTTTCTCATATTGGTATATCAGTACCGGATCTGGAAAAAGCAGTGCAGTTTTATAGTGAGGTGCTGGGCTGGTATACCATTATGGAGCCCACCAAAGTCGTAGAAGACGACAGCGCTATCGGGCAGATGTCTACCGATGTTTTTGGCAAAGGGTGGGGCAGCTATCGTATTGCTCATATGTCCACCAGCGACAAAGTCGGTATTGAGCTATTTGAATTTGAAAACCAGAAAAATCCTGACAATAACTTTAAATACTGGGAAACCGGCGTATTCCATTTCGCCGTACAGGATCCTAACCTGGAAGAACTGGCTCAGAAAATTGTAGATGCCGGCGGTAAACGTCGCATGGAAAAACCGCGCTTTTATTATCCTGGTGATAAGCCGTATCGGATGATCTATATGGAAGACCCGTTTGGCAATATTATTGAAATTTATAGTCATAGCTACGAATTACATTATGCCAACGGCGCCTATCAGTAGCGCACCACTAAGTAAGGCCAAGTCTGGGGGCGCTCCCCCAAAGACCAGGCCTGGGGGGGTTATCGTGACGGCTTAAGCGTCAGCCGATTGTTCTCTATATGTAACTGTAAGGGCACACTGGACAGCAGGTTGAGTGCGGTATTGGTAGTATCCAGCTCATACACCGGATGCGTGTTCAGGTAACCATTAATAAGGCTCATCACCTGCCCGCTTACCGGCGCCAGATTACCTTTATAGCCCCCGGCATCGACACTGCTGTCGAGTAATTTGAGCGATCGTAAAAAAATCGCCTTTTTGTCGCTGTCGTAATAAGGCAGGCCTTCGAGCTGCAGATTCACCTTGGCCGGGTAAGAAAAGCCGAAGGCACTTACCGTTGCCGTAGCCGCCGCCCCCAGCTGTACAATTTCACGTCCTTCAGGGCCAATGGCGACACTCATATCGTCCACGGTCATGGTAACTGGAATCCCAGCCACTCGTGCTTGTTGCTGTAATTCAGTCAGCTCATCATCCAGCAGGCTTTCCAGTTCAGCCTGGGTAACCGAATAAGACGATAATTCCGACAAAGTGGCACAACCACTCAACCATAGAATCAGAAAACCGAATACCAGATGTTTCATGTGCGTATGCCTTTCATTGGCGGATGATTACGATACAGTGTACTCATCCCTATTAAGGATTACCACTGGAGCCAGCAAGCTCATAAGGAACAATCATGTCGCGTATAAATCTATGGTGGGTGTCTGTCTGGTTTTTGTGTCAGCCGGCCCTGGCGACTTCGCCTGAGCAGGTGAATAAGGTGCTTGATGAAATGCATAAGGCTGCTTCTACGGCATGTTTTGACTGTTATTTTGGTTTATACGCCTCTGATGCTGTGTTTATCGGAACCGATGTCAGCGAAACCTGGACGCTGGACCAGTTTAAGGCCTATGCAAAGCCCGTCTTTGCCAAGGGACAAGGCTGGACCTATCGGCCGCAACAACGCCAGGTGAACTTTGACAAAAGCGGTAGTGTGGCCTGGTTTGTGGAAATACTGGAAAATGCATCATTGGGCACCACACGAGGGTCCGGGGTGCTGGAAAAACAGCAGGGTAAATGGCAGATAAAGCAGTATCATTTGGCGATTCCGGTGCCACACGCCTTGGCAGAAAAAATCACCGGGCTTATCAGGCAGTCTCCGCTGACGCCTGAGCGCTGTGGTAAGCATTACCCGGGCGCGGCAAAACGCCACACGCCCGGATTCTTCACCAGCTTAGGTGTTTTCTTTTGTCAGCGGCTGAATTTCCAACTCTACCCGACGGTTCTGCTGGCGGTTCTGGGCACTGGTGTTAGGTACTTTAGGCTGATATTCCCCCATACCCACCGTAGAGATCCGTTTTGGATTAACATTGTAACTAGTCAGCAGGTTTTTAACCGACTGGGCGCGGCGCTCTGACAACGACTGATTGTACTGCTCTGAACCGGTGTCGTCGGTATGGCCTTTAATCAATAGCACGGTTTTTTCGTATTCATTAACCACGGTCGCCACATCGTTAAGCACCGGGTTGAACTGAGAAGCAATAGACGCACTGTCTGTAGCAAAGGTAATATCGCCAGGCATGACCAGCTTCAGATTGTCACCTTCTCGCACCACTTCTATACCGGTATCGGCCAGCTCTTTACGTAAAGCTTCTTCCTGACGGTCCATATAGTTACCAATCGCGCCACCCGCGATGGCGCCTACCGCCGCGCCCCAGGCATAACGGCTTTTATCGTTATCCCCGGTAGCTTTACCGAGTAACGCGCCAACTACAGCCCCCAACGCCGCACCTTTTTGGGTATTGGACGGATCATTGGCACAGCCGGCGATACCTACGCTCATGGCAACTACGCCTGCAATCAGTGTTTTTTTCATAACATCCTCATTTATTGTCGATAAAAGAAAAAAAGCGGCCTGCCGCTTTTTTATCATTTTTTACCAGGACTGCAAAAGTTATTCCAGTTGGTTACGAATGTTGGTTCAGGGTAACCTACTCAACCTGAACCCTACCTAAACACGCATACCAGGCGTCAGAACAAAGTCAGACAGCGCGGATGTCTATCAGATCGAAATAGAACGCTCAAAAAAGCTATTAAAATCAATTTTATAGTCGCTTGCCAGTACCGCAGAATCGATGCTCAGGTGTTTATCCGTAGCCAGATTAATGTCTTTGGGCTCTAAGAAATGGTCGCCGGTAAGAGAATAAAACACCTTAACCACCGGGGTGAGTGGGGAAGCGTTTTGCTCAGCCACCATTGCCAGCTTGTTGTTAGACAGTTTTACCAGACTGCCTACAGGATAAATTCCCATGCATTTAATAAACATCTGCACCAGATTACTGTCGAGCCGTTCGGGAGCATCGCTAAGCAATATCTTCATGGCTTTTTGGCTGGGCATACCGGGCTTGTAGCACCGGTCAGCGGTCAGTGCGTCATACATGTCGGCGATAGCCAGCATCCGCCCTTCGCGAGAGATCTGAGTACTGGCTTTGCCCGCCGGGTAACCCTTGCCGTCCAACCGTTCATGATGCTCACTGACCACCGTCACCAGCGCCGGGGCAATTTTGGCCGCTTCCAATGCTTCAACGCCAAACTGCACATGCTGCTTCATCACATCCATTTCGTCGTCGGTGAGGCGGCCAGGCTTGTGTAAAATATTGTCGGGGATACGAATTTTACCCATGTCGTGTAAAAAACCGGCATACGCCAAGTCATTAACCTGGGTTTCCGTCATCCCCATGAACTGTCCAAAGTTGGCCAGTAATATGGCGACGTTTAAAGAATGCTCCAACAAATAATCGTCTTTTTCGCGGATTTTGGTCAGACACAACAGGGCGTCAGGGTTACGTTCGATAGACTCAACCAGCTTACTGGAAAATTCCCGGGGAATTGTCTCATCAAACGGCAGGCCTTTTTGTACGGTGGCCAGTAACGATTTTTGTATCGCCTTGCCCTGGGCATGTAGCTTTTCAGCCCGCTGAATTTCTTTAAAGAAAGGAACTTTCGGCGCTTTTTCAGCCGGAGAGGAGGGCTCCGGTGGCGGCGGGGCAGAAGCAGCCTCCGCGCTCGCTATGTCAAACGCTTTGGCACCATCAATGACCAGTTTCTTCACGCCACGGGCTTTAAGAACATCCACAATTTTCTGTGAAGTAACCTTGCCTTCCGACTTAAGTTTGATGCCGCCTGACTGCTCTACGATCCGGCTTACGTACATTCCGGGTGTAAGCTGTGAAATAGATATCGTTTTGAGTGAGCTTTCTTTCATGAGATCCTTCAAAAAGAAATAATTAACCGCTAAAAGTTACCGCCTCAGGCTAATAAAACAACATGTTTATGCCTGTAATTTATGCAACAACGTATACAAATCTGGCCGCCATACATATTGAGTAAACTGTACTTTGTGGCCCTTAATCTCCACCCCTTCCGCCTGCAGCCGCTGACGCTGCTCAATAGCCTGTTCCGAGCCTGGCGCAAAGGCAATCGAACCAGAAGCCCGCACCACTCGGTGCCATGGCAGGCCTGCTTGCGAATTGGCCTTTAATACACTGCCCACCAGGCGCGCCCGGCCGGGTAAGCCAGCTAAGTCGGCTATCTGTCCGTAAGAAGCTACATACCCTGAGGGGATCAATTTAATGGTAGCCACTATTTGCTGCGCGGGTGTCGTATTGGGCATACTAGGCATTCTGTAAGTATAGTGAATAAAATTCAATGCGCCGTTATTGTTCGACTTGTGAGTTTCCCCTTTCCACCTGTGTATGCAGTGCTATAGAAAACCTAAGCAGTCCGGTAAAACTGACCATATTGCAACATCATAAAGAAGCAGGACACGCTAAAAATACTGCCCGGCTGGTGCCTCTTGCCATCCAGAATGCACAGATAGTAGCAGGCAGCAGGCCGGAAGACTTTTATCCGGCGCAGCAATTATGTAACCAGTACCGCAGCGCCGTCATCTACCCCTGCTCCGGTAGTCAGCCTATTGAAAGCACCGCCTTCAGCCAACATCTGCCAGAGCAGCTGATATTTCTGGATGGCTCCTGGCGCCAGGCCTATGCATTATACCAGCAACTGACGTGGTTACACCCTTTGCCATGCTGGCATTTTCAACAGGCCCCGGCGTCCGGATACCATATTCGCCATACCGATAAGTCCGATAGTCTGTCGACATTAGAAGCGGTAGCGTATTGTTTATCTCAGGGCTATCAGTGCAATAGTGCCTCGTTGTTGACGTTGCAACAGCGAATGCAACAGTTTTGGCAGGGGCCGGCGAAACATCAGCGCACTTCAGGCTGAAACCAGCCACCACAGTACCGGCACCGTGACACTCCAGGCAGCCAGCGCCAGTTGCATGGAAAAGGTGACCGGCTCGCACTGGCAGCGCTGCAAACCTTTCTTTTCTTTACGTAACCGCGCCATGGCATGTTCCAGTGCATCTTTGCGATACTTTGACTGGCGTTGCAGAAAGTACAGCTTAGTGTCGATGCGCGAGATGGCATGATGCTGATAGGCCCGCGCCTTTTGCTGCGCTGAAAACAGCACATTGAACGCCGTCAGAATCATTATGGCCAGACCGGTACTAAATCCGATTCCTAACTGCGCATAGGGCAGGTTACCCACCGCCGTAAGCGGTAATAGTAATAACAGGATCATCGAAGCCAGCAGCAATATTTTCACCACATCACTGACCTGCTGCTGACATTTCATAGTATGCAGTGAGTCCGGCGACTGGGTTAAAAAATGCCGGTACAAAAAACGCGCCAGGCTAATCCCCTGGAACAGATACAGCCAGGCCGTAAATAAACAGCCCAGCATAATCATACGCTGCAGGGTGGCCGGGAGCACCAGATCAGGCAAGACAGTAAAGACCAGCGGAAAACAAATCACCGCCGCAGTAAGCGCAGCAATACAGTGATTACGCAATCGAACCTGCGCTCGTCGACGAAACGCTGCAAATTGACTCAAGCTGTTCTGGTCTAGTAAATACCCCAGCATGGCACTGTGAGCCTTATTATGGACAATTCTCAGTGCTGCCCAGAAACAGGCGGTTAACACCGCCAGTAGCGTTACACTGTTCACCAGACTCGCCATCAGCACCTGAGTGATAACCGGTGCATTAATCGTAGGTATAAAAATCGAATGTAATAGTGCAACGGCCACGGCGTAGCCGACTGGGGTCAGCCATACCGGAAGCTGTACAATTGTGTTCGACTGTATACTGAGTGTCATCAGACCTTTTCCGTTTGTTTGCGTCAAAGTCCTTTAACATTGTTGTGTGCTGCCTCTGGCAGTTATTATTATTCTATTTCCAACCTTCAATGGTCAGTTGGGCGCTAGTGTACTTATTCCACTTTATCACGCAATGTTTTTGTTTAACAAAACAGCAGATTGAGTATAAAAACTAGCAACCTACGGACACTCTTTTTTGCCGTGAGGTTTTATGTGTGAGGGGGGTGGGGCGGATACAAAAAAGCCCGGCAACTACCGGGCTTTATCAATCTTGCATACGCTGCATTTTATTTACGCATTTTTTGAATCAATCGCAACTGTGCAATTGCTTCAGCCAGCTCGTGAGCGGCTTCTGCATAATTAAAGTCAGCGCCTGGGTTGGCGATGTGCTCTTCAGCACGACGTTTTGCTTCTTCAGCAGCCTGTTCGTCCAAATCTTCTGCACGAACAGCAGTGTCAGCCAAAACGGTTACATTACCAGGCTGTACTTCCAGTACACCCCCAGCGATGTAAATCATTTCTTCTTCACCGTGCTGTTTTACCAAACGCACCATACCCGGTTTAATTGCTGTGATCAGTGGCGCGTGACCCGGGTGGATACCCAGTTCACCTTCGCTGCCGGTCACCTGAAGCGTTTCCACACGACCAGAAAAGATTTTCTGCTCGGCACTTACCACATCCAGATGTACTGTCATAGCTGCCATGTAAACCTCCTAAGGTAGGTAGTCAACGTAAAGACTGGCCGCCTGAATTCAGGCGACCTGCTTCATTACGCTTTTTTGGCTTTCTCTACGGCTTCTTCAATTGTGCCAACCATGTAGAAGGCTTGCTCTTGAAGATCGTCGTATTCACCATCCAGAATCGCTTTAAAGCCACTGATAGTGTCTTTAAGTGATACGTATTTGCCCGGTGCTCCGGTAAATACTTCTGCTACGAAGAATGGTTGAGACAAGAAACGCTGAATCTTACGGGCACGGGTTACTACCAGCTTATCTTCTTCAGACAGCTCGTCCATACCCAGAATCGCAATGATGTCTTTCAGCTCTTTATAACGTTGCAGTACGGTTTGTACACCGCGGGCAATATCATAATGCTGCTGACCGATAACCAGTGGATCCAGTTGGCGTGAGGTTGAGTCCAGTGGATCTACCGCCGGGTAGATACCCAAAGACGCGATATCACGTGACAATACAACCGTTGCATCCAAGTGAGCAAAGGTGGTGGCCGGAGACGGGTCAGTCAAGTCATCGGCTGGTACGTATACCGCCTGAATTGAAGTGATTGAACCAGTCTTCGTTGACGCGATACGCTCCTGCAGGACACCCATCTCTTCGGCCAGCGTAGGCTGATAACCTACAGCTGATGGCATACGACCCAACAGCGCCGATACTTCGGTACCTGCCAGAGTATAACGATAGATGTTATCTACGAAAAACAGTACGTCACGACCTTCATCACGGAATTTCTCCGCCATGGTCAAACCGGTCAATGCTACACGCAGACGGTTGCCTGGTGGCTCATTCATCTGGCCGTAGACCAGGGATACTTTATCCAGTACGTTAGACTCGTTCATTTCATGATAGAAATCGTTACCTTCACGAGTACGCTCACCAACACCGGCAAATACCGAGAAGCCACTGTGCTCAATCGCGATGTTACGAATAAGTTCCATCATGTTTACGGTTTTACCAACACCGGCACCACCAAACAGACCAACTTTACCACCTTTGGCAAACGGGCATACCAGGTCGATTACCTTGATGCCGGTTTCCAGCAGTTCTACCGAGGTAGACTGTTCTTCGTAGCTGGGCGCCGCGCGGTGAATAGACATACGGTCTTCTTCGCCAATCGGGCCTGCTTCGTCGATAGGGTTACCTAACACGTCCATGATACGGCCTAGTGTCGCTGTACCCACCGGAACGTGAATTGCTTTGCCGGTATCTTCTACTGCCAGTCCACGTTGCAGACCGTCAGTAGAGCCCATAGCGATGGCGCGTACTACGCCGCCGCCTAATTGCTGTTGCACTTCCAGGGTCAACCCGGATAAGCCACCTTCAGTGACTCGCAGTGCGTCGTATACACCTGGCACCGCGGTTTGTGGAAATTCGATATCCACAACGGCGCCAATGATTTGGACGACCTTACCTTGACTCATAATTTGTCCTCGTTATCTTTTCTAAACCTTCGCCTACACCGCCGCGGCGCCGCTTACAATCTCACTGATTTCTTGTGTGATTGCAGCCTGACGGGCCTTGTTGTATACCAGTTGCAGATCATCAATAAGATTGCCTGCGTTATCGGTGGCGGCTTTCATGGCCACCATACGTGCGGCCTGCTCGGAAGCAGCATTTTCTACCACACCCTGATATACCTGAGACTCAATGTAACGAACCATGAGCGACTCCAGAATTTCTTTCGGGTCGGGCTCGTAGATGTAGTCCCAGCGATGCTGATAATTTTCGTCTTCTGACTTTGGCAAAGGCAGTAATTGATTGACCACTGGCGTTTGCGTCATGGTGTTCACGAAGTCATTAAATACCAGATAAATCCGATCTAACTTGCCTTCGTCGTATGCTTTTAGCATGACCCGAACCACACCCACGACATCGCTTACTGTGGGGGCGTCGCCCATGCCCGATTCTGAAGCAAGCAAGTTGCCACCAAACCGTTTAAAAAAGGCACACGCTTTTGCGCCTAAGGCTGCAAAGTCGACTTCTACGTCTTTGTCTCTCCAGGATTTAATCTCCTGGGTAACACGCTTAAACTCGTTGGTATTTAAACCACCGCACAGTCCGCGGTCAGTAGAAATGACAATGTAGCCAACCCGCTTCACGTCACGCTCTTCAAGGTAAGGGTGACGGTATTCGAGGTTACCGTTTGCAATGTGACCAATCACTTTAAGCATGTTCTGTGCGTATGGACGTCCGGTGGACATACGTTCCTGCGCCTTTTTCATTTTCGACGCGGCAACCATTTCCATAGCACTGGTAATTTTTTGAGTATTCTTGATACTCCCAATCTTACCTTTTATCTCTTTACCACTGGCCATGACTATCTCCCGTTAACCTAACGTTGTGCCGGCTTTGCAGCCGGCACTATCGATTACCACGTTTGTGTTTCTTTGAATTTTTTCAAAGCATCACTTAATTGCGCAGCAATGTCGTCGTTGTAGTTACCAGACTCATTGATAGTGTTCATCAGCTCAGCGTGATCGCTGTTCATGTATGAATGCAGTGCAGATTCAAAATCAAGAATCTTGTCCAGTGCGACGTCTTTCAGAAAACCCTTTTCAACGGCGAACAAAGACACACCCATGTCAGCAATAGACAGTGGGGTATATTGCTTCTGCTTCATCAGCTCAGTTACACGTTCACCATGTTCAAGCTGTTCTCGGGTTGCTTCGTCAAGGTCAGAAGCAAACTGTGAGAACGCAGCCAGTTCACGATACTGTGCCAGCGCCAGACGAATACCACCGCCCAGCTTTTTGATGATCTTGGTTTGTGCCGAACCACCTACCCGCGATACTGAAACACCGGCGTTAACCGCAGGACGAATACCTGCGTTGAACAGGTCAGTTTCTAAGAAGATCTGACCATCGGTGATTGAGATAACGTTAGTTGGTACGAACGCAGAAACGTCACCAGCCTGGGTTTCAATGATTGGCAGCGCGGTCAAAGAACCGGTCTTACCTTTCACTTCACCGTTAGTGAATTTTTCAACAAAGTGCTCGTTTACACGGGCCGCACGCTCTAGCAGACGCGAGTGAAGATAGAAAACATCACCCGGGTAGGCTTCACGACCTGGTGGACGTTTAAGCAACAATGAAATCTGACGATACGCCACGGCTTGTTTAGACAGGTCATCGTAGATAATCAGTGCATCTTCACCACGGTCACGGAAAAACTCACCCATGGTACAGCCTGAATACGGCGCCAGGTACTGCAATGCTGCAGACTCAGATGCAGATGCCGCCACTACAATGGTGTGCTCCATTGCGCCATGTTCTTCCAGCTTACGTACCACGTTAGCAATGGTAGAGGCCTTCTGACCAACCGCTACGTACACACATTTAATGCCTGTACCTTTCTGGTTGATAATGGCATCAACTGCCATGGCAGTTTTACCCGTCTGACGGTCACCGATGATCAGCTCACGCTGGCCACGGCCAACCGGAACCATCGCATCAACAGACTTGTAACCAGTTTGTACTGGCTGGTCAACTGACTGACGTTCGATAACCCCAGGGGCAATCTTTTCAACCGGCTCAAAGCCAGCTGCATCGATTGAACCTTTACCATCAATAGGCTCACCCAGTGTGTTTACCACACGGCCAAGCAGGGCACGACCGACTGGAACTTCCAGAATACGGCCGGTTGATTGTACTTTTGTTCCTTCGGTCAGATCCGCATATGGACCCATAACAACCGCACCAACTGAGTCTCGCTCAAGGTTTAGTGCAATTGCATAACGACTACCAGGAAGCTCGATCATCTCGCCCTGTTTAACATCGGCAAGGCCATGAATCCGGATAATACCGTCGGTAACCGCAACGATAGTACCTTCGTTACGTGCTTCACTGGTTACATTGAACTGCTCAATTCTTTTCTTGATCAGTTCTGCAATTTCAGTGGAATTAAGTTGCATGCTCTTATCCCCGTTATGCTTGTAACGTATCGGCCAGACGTTCCAGTTTTGATTTAACTGAACCGTCAATTACTGTATCGCCAGCTTTTACTACAAAGCCAGCTACCAGGGCAGAATCTACATTACAATTAAGCTTCACTTTACGTGCCAAACGTTCTTCTAATGTTGCCGATATTTGCGACTGTTGCTGAGCGGTTAGCTCAGTAGCTGATGTAATATCCACCTCAATGACTTTGTCATAGTCGGCTTTAAATTTATCAAACAGTTCGCTAATGATTGGTAAGGCAACCAAACGTTCATTTTCTGCCAGAACCTTAATCAGGTTCTGACCGTTTTGGTCGAGTTGTTCACCACACACATTGATAAATATCTCAGCCAGGGCCTCAGGGGCGATAGCACCAGTTAATACCTGGTGCATGTCGTCGTTCTGAGCAACCTGGCCAGCAAATACCAGCATATCCTGCCATTGGGCAACAGTGTTGTGCTCGACTGCGAAATCGAAAGCAGCTTTAGCGTAAGGACGAGCAACGGTTGTCAATTCAGACATGGCTCATCTCCCCCTTAAAGCTCAGCGACAAGTTTTTCAACAATGTCGTTTTGTGCTTGTGCATCAATTTCGCGCTGTAGGATTTGCTGGGCGCCGGCAACCGCCAGGGCAGCAACCTGCTTACGCAATTCCTCTTTGGCACGATTGCGTTCAGCTTCAATCTCGGCATAACCGGAAGCGACAATTTTCTCGCGTTCGGTCTGGCCACGTTGCGTTTCCTCATCAACTAACTGAGAACCCCGCTTCTTGGCCTGTTCGATAATTTCAGCTGCCTGCGCTTTCGCCTCTTTCAATTGTTCCGTCGCTTTTTGCTGAGCAAGCTCTAAGTCTTTCTCAGCACGATCGGAAGCTTCAAGGCCATCGGCAATCTTTTTCTGACGCTCTTCAATCGCGGCCAATAGTGGCGGCCATACGTACTTCATGCAGAACCACACAAAGACGATAAACGCGATTAATTGACCTATTAGAGTGGCGTTAATATTCACAACCGCTCCTCCTCATAAATGTTCGCTAATAGACGGTAGTTTTTTAAAATTAAGCACCAACAGCGAACAGAAGGTATAGGGCGATACCAACACCAATCATCGCGATGGCGTCGATAAGACCCGCTACGATGAACATTTTAACTTGCAGTTGAGGTGCCAGTTCAGGTTGGCGTGCAGCAGATTCTAGGAATTTACCACCCAACAGACCGAAACCAATAGCAGTACCCAGGGCACCCAGACCGATTAATAGTGCAACAGCGATGTATAACATTTACGTCTCCGATTTAAGTTAAATATTAAAGTTAAAAGTTAAAATTGCATGGCACCAACCCAGAGAGTTATAAACCCCCGAGCTGGTACCGGTACTTCGTTAATGGTCTTCGTGTGCCAGGCTCAGATACACAATGGTCAGCATCATGAAAATAAAGGCCTGAAGTACGATCACCAGAATATGGAATACAGCCCATGGGAAGTGCAGAGGCAACTGCCATAAGCCCAAGGTTGCAATAAGAATAAAGATAAGTTCACCCGCGTACAGGTTACCGAATAACCGCAGTGCCAGTGAGAACGGGCGTGCCAGTAAGGTCACACTTTCCAGAATAAAGTTTACCGGAATCATGGACCAATGGTTGAACGGCTGCATCGTCAGTTCTTTCACAAAACCGCCTACACCTTTAACCTTGATGGAATAGAACAGAATCAGTACAAATACGCCCAGACCCAGCGCCAGTGGCAAGTTCAAGTCGGTGGTTGGTACCACTTTCATGTAAACATGATGGGGATCCACACCGGTGGCTGCTGCACCAATCTGACCTGCGATCCATGGCAGAAGATCAACCGGGACCAAATCCATCAGGTTCATTAGAAACACCCAGACAAAAATGGTTAATCCCAATGGAGCAATCAGATTATTTCGACCATGGAAGGAGTCGCGAACATTATCGTTCACAAATTCCACAACCATTTCGATAAATGCCTGTGTTTTACCCGGTACGCCGGTAGTTGCTGACTTGGCTACCTTGCGGAAAAGCCATAAAAACAGCACGCCCAGCGCAATCGACCAGCCCAGGGTATCGATATTCCATACCCAAAAACCAGCTTCCTGACACGCCGTTGCGGCTTCTTCCAATCCCTTACCATAGTTTGTTTCCAGACCATCGTCTGTCATACACATGGTGGCATTGGTCAAGTGATGGACAATATACTCTTGTGTAGTTTGCTCAGATGCCATGCTTAAACCCAAAGTTGAAAGTGTAAAAATCGAATCAGTGCTTCAGCGCCGGTTAATTAATTGTTTATTATTGGCGATCATGTTGTTGAAGCAGGGCCAACCAATGGCTGACCGTGGCTACTGCAAAGCCGGCAAACAGTGCCAGCGGGCTGGCCTCAAGCCAGTTAAATGCAATAACGAATAAAATAATACTTAGTGCCAGTTTGACCTTTGCCCCCTGGCTAAAACTTCGGGCGACCTGCTGATTATGCCGTGCCCCGGAAAACCTGAACGCAAAAATGGCAAAAACCATATTGGGCAACAAGCTTATCAACGCCCCGAAAAAAACCGATATTCCGATTTTTGTGTCTGTCGCTAACCCAGCAACTATCGCGATGACCACGGTTACAATGGCCTGTACCGCTATTGCACGCTTAGCAATAGATTTTCCGGTGGCCGCAAGGTCAGTACGACTGGTATTTCTCAACGTATTTCCGCCCAACTAAAAAGCGTCAGAAGTATACTGTTTTACCGATAATTATCAACAGTACATCGTATATTGAAAGTGATTCTGAAACTTTTCTGTGGTGATTACGTTACAGCGGCCATTCTAGACATAAATCTGCTTACATGCTTACATTTCGACCATATATTTTACAAAATAGACCAATGCCTTAGTTCATCTTCGACAAAATGCCATCAAGTTGCTCTAAATCACTAAAATTGATTACAATTTTGCCTTTGCCCCTGGCATTGTGATCAATAGAAACCGGCGTTCCGAAATTTTCTGAAAGACGGGTCATCAGTCCCTGTACATCCGGGTCGATGGTTTTTTCCGGTTTTGGCCGTTGCGGTTCTAAAAACTTACGCACCAGCTTCTCGGTATCACGAACGGTGAGGCCTTTCCCCGAGACCACCTGGGCGGCTTCGGTTTGCTGCTCGCCTGATAGGGCCAGCAAAGCCCGGGCATGGCCCATCTCAATATCCCCATGCTCTAACAGCAGCTTAACATCCTCATTGAGGTTATTCAGACGCAGTAAATTGGTCACCGAGGTGCGCGATTTTCCTACCGCCTCGGCTACCTCCGCATGGGTCAGTTCAAATTCTTTCATTAGCCGGTCCAGCGCCATGGCTTCTTCCATCGCATTAAGATCTTCGCGCTGAATATTTTCAATCAGAGCAATGGCAACCGCGGCTTCATCGGGAACATCCTTGAGGATGCAGGGCACCACATCCAGCTCCGCTAGCTGGGCCGCACGCCAGCGACGTTCACCGGCGATAATTTCATATTTCTGGGTCTCGACCTGGCGCACGACAATAGGCTGAATCACGCCCTGGGAGCGGATAGAAGAAGCAAGCTCATCCAGCGCATCCGGCGACATATCTTTACGAGGCTGGTATCTGCCCGGCTGTAAAAATTCTATGGGCAGCTTACATAGCTCAGAGTCGGTAGGGGCGGGCGCTGCCTCTTCCTTAGCTTGCTGGGGTGAAGACTGACTGGTTGCCAACAGGGCATCCAGGCCACGTCCTAGTCCTCTTTTTTTCGCTGACATAGTATCCTCAAAAACTAACTTTACGCCGAATGTTATCGGTCATTGTTATTGCTTATCCGGCTTTTGCCGCCTGCAAGCCGGCTTTATCGCGACGGCGCAGAATTTCACCCGCCAGCGCCAGATAGGCTTTCGCCCCTGTTGATGATTTATCGTAGTACATGGCCGGCGTACCAAAGCTTGGCGCTTCGGCCAGGCGCACATTTCGGGGGATCACCGTACGATAAACCTGCTCCCCAAAATGACGTTTTAGCTGTTCTGAAACATCGTTGGCAAGTCGGTTTCGCGGGTCGTACATCGTCCGTAACACCCCTTCAATTTTAAGCTCGGGGTTTACCACTGAAGCCAGCTTGCCAATGGTGTCCATTAGCGCAGTAATCCCTTCCAGTGCATAATATTCACACTGCATGGGGACCAGCACTGAATCTGCGGCAGCCAGCGCATTTACGGTCAGCTGATTCAGGGAGGGCGGACAATCAATAAATACAAAATCGTAATAGTCGAGCACCGGCTTCAGTGCATTGCGTAAGCGCACTTCACGGGCGAACATCTCCATCAGCTTGATTTCTGCTGCGGTCACATCGCCGTTGGCCGGGATCAAATCGTATTTGCCACTGGTACTTTTCAGCGTAACCTCGCTGATGGGCTGCTCTTCGATAAGCAGTTCAAAGCAGGTCGCCGGAACATCGTACTTATCGATGCCGCTTCCCATCGTGGCATTGCCCTGTGGATCCAGATCTATGAGCAGAACTTTGCGTTTAGTTGCCGCCATGGATGCGGCGACATTGACTGCGGTGGTCGTTTTACCCACACCGCCTTTTTGATTCGCAATTGCGATTACCTTTGCCACACTAAATCCCGTTAAACTTTTCGAATGGTCACCAGGTGACGTTCACCGACAAGATCAGGCACCTTCAAGGCAGTCACAGAGTCAACGCGAAAGTGACTACTTACTTCGTCGATTTCGCTTTGGGGGAACTGTCCCTTGAGTGCTAAAAATTTTCCTTCTGAATCTACCAGATGCTCGCACCAGTGCAACATATCTTTTAGCGAAGCAAAGGCCCGGCTAAGCACTATAGCATAGGGCCGGGGGTTTTGATGCTCTTCAACCCGGCTATGCACACAGGTGACATTGTTCAATTTTAGCTCATGGGCGCATTGCTTCATAAAACGAACCCGCTTACCCAGGCTATCAAGCAGGGTAAAATTCACCTGCGGATTGATAATGGCCAGCGGCATACCAGGTAATCCAGGGCCGGTTCCCACATCAATGACATGGTCTGCATCAATTGAGGGGGCCACACTCAGCGAGTCCAGTAAATGCTTTACTACCATCTGTTCCGGATCACGTACCGAGGTAAGATTGTAGGCTTTATTCCATTTATGCATCAGGCACACAAATTCAATAAGTTGCTGCTGCTGATGGGCAGTGACCGCCACGTTCATTTTTTGTAACCCGGCGGTCAGTATTTCATTAAGCCGTGGCTTATCCACTGTCTGTGTCACGCGCTGATTTGCTCCTGCTTTCGTAATAGCCCATGCTTTTTAAGGTAAACCAGTAACAGGGATACCGCGGCTGGGGTAATCCCCGAAATACGCGATGCCTTACCAATGGTTTCAGGACGCGCATCGGTCAGTTTGGCTACTACCTCGTTCGATAAACCCGAAATCTTGCTGTAATCAAAATCTTTCGGCAATAAGGTGTTTTCGTGACGCTGTGTTTTTGCAATCTCTTCAAGCTGACGTGCAATATAACCAGCGTATTTTATCTGAATTTCGACCTGCTGGGCGGCAATCGGATCGCTAAGGCCAGGCCCCAGGGCATCAATTTGCATCAGTTTGTTATAGGTCATCTCAGGCCGACGAATTAACTCTTCTAACGAGTGTTCACGACTCACCGGATTTTTAAGCAGAGGATTCAATGCATCCACCGCGCTATGGTCCGGATGTACCCAGTTGCTGCGCAAGCGTTGCTGTTCACCTTCCACCGCTTCCATTTTTTGGTTGAATGCGCGCCAGCGAGTATCGTCTACCAACCCAATCTCACGACCTAATGCGGTCAGACGCATGTCGGCATTGTCTTCACGCAGCAGCAACCGATATTCGGCGCGGCTGGTAAACATGCGATAGGGCTCTTTGGTGCCCATGGTTGCCAGGTCATCAATTAACACGCCCATGTAAGCCTGGTCCCGACGTAGGATAAGAGGATCTTTTTGCTGCACCTGCAAAGCGGCATTGGCGCCGGCAATAAGCCCTTGCGCTCCCGCTTCTTCATAGCCCGTGGTGCCATTAATTTGGCCGGCAAAAAACAAACCATCCAGATGCTTGGTTTCCAATGTTTGCTTAAGGTCACGGGGATCAAAAAAGTCGTACTCGATGGCATAGCCGGGGCGTACGATGTGCGCATTTTCAAATCCGGCAATGGATCGCACCATTTCAATTTGTACATCGAAGGGCAGACTGGTGGAAATTCCATTTGGATAGACTTCCATGCTGTTAAGCCCTTCCGGCTCCACAAAAATCTGGTGCGATGATTTGTCAGCAAAACGCGTAATTTTATCTTCAATGCTGGGGCAATAACGTGGACCCACCCCTTCGATAACCCCGGTATACATCGGTGAACGATCCATACCGGTACGAATGATGTCGTGGGTACGCGCATTAGTATGCGTGATGTAACAGGGAATCTGGCGCGGGTGCATATCCCGGTTGCCCATGAACGACACCACGGGTACGGGAGTGTCGCCCGGTTGCGCCTGCATCTTGCTAAAGTCCAGACTGCGGGTATCAAGTCGTGCCGGTGTACCGGTTTTTAGTCGATCCACCCGAAAAGGTAACGCCCGAAGCCGATCGGCTAAAGCAATGGAAGGCGGATCGCCGGCACGGCCTCCCCGATAATTTTCCAGGCCGATATGAATGGTTCCGCCCAGGAAGGTACCCACCGTAAGAACCACGGTTTTAGCTTTGAATTTTAACCCCATCTGCGTGATCACACCGCAAACGCGATCGTTTTCAACAATCAGATCATCACAGCTTTGCTGAAATAACGTCAGGTTTTCCTGCTGTTCCACCATGGTTCTGATCGCCTGACGATACAGGGTCCGATCTGCCTGTGCCCGGGTCGCCCGTACCGCCGGACCTTTACTGGAATTAAGCGTGCGAAACTGAATACCACTGCGATCGGTAGCCAGAGCCATAGCGCCGCCTAAGGCATCGATCTCTTTGACCAAATGACCTTTGCCGATCCCACCGATAGCCGGGTTACACGACATCTGCCCAATGGTTTCGATATTGTGAGTTAACAGAAGCGTATTCGCTCCCATTCGGGCTGCAGCCATCGCGGCTTCGGTACCGGCATGACCGCCGCCAACCACAATGACATCAAACTCTTGTTGATAAAACATGCTAAACCTCACAACGCAAAGGTGTAAAAATGATCCGGGACCCCTTCGATCAAAAGGGCGCGTATTTTAGCTGACTTAACCCGTAATGAAAATGGTTAAATCTTCTTCAGTGAAAGAGACCAAATGCGCGTAAGGCTTGCTCTATATATAATATGATCTCTTAAGATCTCTTTATTTTTATTATTATTAGGATCGGCAAGATCTGTTGATAAGCGATCATTCTTTATAGATCACAGGATCTTACAGCATTAACAACCCTTGTATACGATCGATCATAACCGGGGTCGGATCCTGTGTATAAAGGGCCTACTTATCCACATGGCGGTATTTTCTAAAAGTTATCTAATTAATGATCAGAGCTTATACACAGTGCTGTGGGGGATCATATCCACAGGGGTGATCAAGTTGTGATCCTAGTGGGGATAAGTTGGTGAAGAAATTTTGTAAATGATCCCACGATCACGATTATAAAGGTCTTCAGGCTGATCGTTTTACACAGACGATCTTATCCACATTGATCAAAAGATCCGAAGAAAGTCAGATCCTCTTTTTCTAACTTATTTTTGTGTTGCAGGCTTTTTTTACGGAACGGCACGATCAAAGTCACGTAAAACGCACAAAAGATAACCAGTAACCATGATTCTGCGTAGCGTGTTGTCGTGATCTAATACAGAGCTAACCTTCAAAGCAGGGGCGCTGATCTCTGGTTATGCAAAGGGCGAGAACCTGAAACCGGGTAGGGGGAGTGCCTGATCTGAAGGTTTTCAGATCAGGGGCTAGATTAACGTACCTGATTAGGCTGGTAGCGGGAAGGCGCGCTGCTGGTAGGCTCTGCTTCACTGGCAGAGATACCACCACGGCGGCTGGGCCCGGAAAAGCGGACCCGATAGGTGTCATACTCTTTGATACTTTCAAAGCAATAACGCCCGATGGCGTGTTCCAGTTCAGCCAGGTTATGATTGGTGATAAGGATACAGTTCTTTTTGTTCACCAGTCGCTGACGTAGCAAATTACCCAGCCAGCTCTGAGTGTTCTTTTTCAGAACGGTCTCATTGACACACACTTCATCTAATACCAGCAGGTCTACCTCGAGGAGCTCCTGATGAGCGGCCCGAAATTTCTGGCCAATGTTGTCCTGGGCGCTAAAGTCATACGAGAAATACCGCATTTCCTGCAAGGTCGACAGCTGTCGATACAAGACACTAATTTCATATTGATCAATTAGCTGATGGGCAATAGCCCCGGCGATGTGCGATTTTCCCCGGCCATAATCACCATAGAACAGCATCATATGGGAGCCGGCATTTCGCCAGGACGGGTCTTCATGGGCAGCGATAAAGGATTGGGCAATACTGACGGCTTCGATAACATCTTCACTGTCTTCAATCAGATTGCCAAACGTCCATTTTGGGTTTAAATCCGAGCGTCCATGGATTTCCGTAATACGATCTTTCTTACTGCGCAGCTGTCGCTGACGTACTTCGGCGTTTGCCTGTTGTTCGTACTGGGTACGTAAGGTTTTATAGTCGATGTATTCATCTTCTGTGACAGCAGGTTTGCCCATGGCCCGGGCCAGACTATTAATACGATCTTTAATGGATTCCATAATCAGGACTTCTTCTGCGATGAATATTTAGCTACCAGCTTACGCGCATTATCATCTGCTTCCAAGCCGGGCGCAACCGGCACTTGCTGGCTTCCTACCTGCTGCTTAAGTGGCGTTCCCGAAGCCAGGCGTTTTTGCCGCATGGCGTAGGTGAATTTCTGAGTCCATTGAAAGTGACTGAATACGGCTGCGGGCCGACCCAACCAGTAGGCGATAAACTCGCCCACGTCATTATCATCAAACTCTTTGTCAATCAGCCCCAGCAAGTTCGACATTTGTTGAAATAATGCTTTATCAGGTTGCCAGTCGGCTTTCATTGGCTGATGCTGACGATGCAAATGGGCAAAGTCATCCTGTGCCTGGGCGCACAAAGGTAATAGCAGAGCTTTACCATTCAGGGACTGCTCAAAACTCAGAGCCTGGGGCAGCGCCACCAGCCCTGCCTGTTCCAGCTGCCGAAGTAAGGCATTAATCTGCCGGCCGCGCGTGTAAGAGGCCGGGTCTGGCTCATCGCCATTTAACAGTTTCAAAATGAACTTATAATTAAGTGGCTCACTGGCCGTGGTAACGAGATTCGCTGTAGGGCGTAGCCCCAGGCTGTACAATACTCTGGCAGCATTTGAAAGCGGGGCGCATAACGCGTGATACTCGGCCTGAGTAAACATGGTTACGCTACCTTTGGGCTAGTTGCTGAGCAAACCATTCCACTGCCTTTTCTTCGGGCAGTGGATGATTCAATACATCAATATGTAGCGGGGCACTTAATAGAGTGGCATTACCTTGTTCTAGCAGTTGCGTCATGGTCTGTGCCCCATAGCAGTATGTGTCGTAGCTGCTATCACCCAGTCCTACCACAAAGGCTTGCACGCCGGTTAAATCACGATCCTGAAGCTGCTTTGCAAATGGCTGGATATTATCTGGTAAATCTCCTGCGCCATGGGTCGAGGTGCAGATAAGCCAGGTGGTATCCGGCGTTAACGCTTCAATATCCGGCGTCAGCTGAATGTCGGTTTGATATCCCGCTTGCTGGGCAACTTCAGCCAGTGCATCTGCAACATATTCGGCAGCGCCAAGGACTGACCCGACAAGTATTGTAAGGTGTTGAGACATAATTTTTACTTCCGGTTAAGGCAAATCATAGCCAGCTGCTGTGTGTACAGTAGCTCGGGCTTTTTTAGAATTCAGTATGTGGGGGGAATGGCCCCGGCTTCAACCTGTTTGCTGAATTTTTCAGCATTGTTTCACGGGGAACATTGGGCATACCACTATATAGAGTGATTTTCCCATAATCGCTTCTTCGCTGCGAGCCGTGCTCCTAAGGTCAGTCACAGTTTAGCCAGATATTGATGTAACTATTTGTATTTTAATGTTTTATTTGTAATACCCCTCCAGTTTACAGAATTTTATGTAGATACAACTATTTATACAACTTTTCTGTTTATATTCCACCCTGTTTTCCACCTTGTAATTTGAAATTTGCGTTTATAGTTTAACTCGTCCCAACATTAAAACTAATTCATAAAAATGAAAGCCCAAAATAAAAGAGTACTTCGATATTTTGGAGCAGGGGCGTTTTTATTTTTTTCGCCATGCTTCTTCGCCTATGCTGATAAATTATCTTTGTCAATTATAGGAACAATAGAATCTCGATGCGAAATTAATTTTTCAGACGGAAGAAAAATAGATTTGACCGGGGTGAAAGAAAGAAGGCTACCTTTTGATGTTTATTGTAATCAGCCTATGAGCATCAATATAAAATCAAAAAATGGTGGCTTGAAACAACAAGAAAACAAGAACATTTCCGCAGTTAACTATCTATTGAATTTAAATATCGAAAAAGCAGATATTGAGGCGCTAGCCACCAGTATTGATCTTGCTTCGGGGCAAAGCTTTAACGGTTCAGGAGTTATTCCATTTTCCGACAGCGGTCAAATGACAATAACTCTGAAAGAAAACCTGCTTTATGCAGGTTCTTACACTGACACTATTACCATTGATGTATTTCCATCAATTCATAGTGTCACCAGGTAAACACTCTGCGATGTGTGCAGTTCCAATGCTCAGTAAGGAGTCGGGCTTATATCAAGTCTTGTTTTTAAAGGAAGCTAATCATGAAAAAATTAACAATGTGTGCCGCAGCAGTTGCCGTTATATGTGCCTCTCAGGCAAATGCCGGACCAGATGACGTGCAGTTAGTGGGCTTTGTTGCGCCTGTGTGTGAAGTTACTGGCTTAAATACCCAGTTAATGGACTTTGGTTTGGTGAATGTCAGCGGTAAAACCGTTTCTACTTCTTTTAACATGAAGTGTAATGATGTTAATGGGGCTAAAGTGACTATGACAAGTGCTGAAGGCGGCTTAGAGTCTGACGATGCAGAA
>VMHT01062052.1_pt1 | contig 21666 bp, 25 predicted proteins | sample 4693611 | NCBI WGS metagenome assembly VMHT01 (sample SAMN12280063, study PRJNA550983) | marine metagenome | isolation source: seawater sampled from same location over 5 years 0.02-0.2 micron viral filtrate | place: USA: collected off the coast of southern California halfway between the port... ...
GCCATGCATAATCATTTTTATAACCGAATACTACATCGTTAGATCTCATTTGAACTACACAATTTAATTTATTATCTCTAATGTAATAAGTTACTGAATTAGTACAGATAAAATCGTTTTTACCATTTTCATTGTATTCATTCCATATACTTGGTCGAGTATAAATCATAGAAGCTCTACGAGAATCAGGATTATTTGTAAGTTCGCATAGAACTTGATCATACTGGTTTTGATATTTATCAGCATAAATAAGATGACCATAATTAGAATTAATTTCGCCATGATTATTTGCTGTCATTTTCCAGGCTGCTGGTGGCTCTCTATCAGTGTAAATATCATTAATATTTGTAGATTCTGAGTTATACCAATCTAATTCAGCATCAATATATTCTTGATTAGGTTCACCGAATATAGCATTTTCTGTTGCGTGAAATGATGCGCTAAGTAACTCAATAGTCTTACTACCATTACGATCAATAGTAAAGTTTTTATTTGCTAATTCTTGAATAAAATGTTTACGTATATCTGCTATGTTCATTTGCCGTACCTATCGTCTACTTCAGGATGTTCAATTGCATGAGTCATAAGAATCATGATTTGAGTTGCAGCATGAGCTAAGTGAGACATACCTGATTCTGGATCGGTATCCTCGCCACCATGCCATGCGTTTAAATGTCGTTGTACAGATGAATATGTTCTGATCCAGCTTGTTGAATCGCCATCAATTCGCCAATTGTTAACACCATACTTTTCAGCGCCAAAACCTAGAACATCAGCGATTTGAGCTAATGCTTCAGGTGGCACTAAGCCGAATGGAGTTTTGTTTTCGTCAAATTTTGCCATGAGTTATCCTTTTGTAATATACATATATTATATCATACTTTATAGTGTTTGTAAACAAAAACTTTCACCATTATGAAAATAAATTCCGCTTAAATAGTAATCTAATGTTTCTTTATTGCCAACAAAGACGTACAGTATATCAGAATGCGGTGATGACCAAGTCTTTCGTTGTTTATGAGCTTTGTTAGCTCTTTCTATAACAAATGGAACATAATGATCAAACTCAGTAACCTTAACTTCAACTGACTCTAAATCTGTATTAAATACATCTTTGTACTTACGAGGATCATCTGTAAACCCATGATGTTTCATTAAATACATTTCAGCAGCTTGGCCATACATATTAGTAGCTAATATTTGAGAAAATGATCTACCTTTACGTGTACTTTCTTTACTAAAGATTTCACTGGTTTCTTTTTCAGCTCGTGCTCTTAAGTCTTCGCCATTAATATCAGTAGCTACATTAAATTTCATAATTTAACCTTCGTAAATAATACCTTGTTCATTTAAAGCTTTTCTATTAGACAAATGATGTTCTTCTGTAAGGTCCTTTGAATCACCGTAATATGGAACTGCGTGAAAGTTATCAATCATCATTGTATTTACTGATCTATCAAAATTTCCATAAATAAATAATTCTCCTAAAATTCTGCCAAACTTACCTTTGTCATGCGACACTAGTGTTACATCAGCGTTAAGCAATAATGTCTCTAGGAATTTTTTAGATTGCTTACCATAAAATTTTTCTTCAAGATCACGAGTCCTAGATTCAGGAGTATCAATACCCATCATTCGCACTCGTTGTTTTTTATAGATCATACCAAAACCTAGATCTACATCGACATCGACTGTATCGCCATCAACTATTCTTGTCACTTTAACGTTATAAGTATACATTATGATTCCTCAGCAAGAACAGCTTTAATCCATTCAATATCAATTATTGCTGCTGCTTCACGATTAATATCAACTGGCATAGCTTTATTCCAATCTAAAAACACTCTATCTCCAACTTCAATTTGACCTGCTGCGTATTCGCTAACTGCTAATACTAACCCTGGCTTAGATCCTTTACTTGTTTCTCCGGTTAATATAATACCGCCTGATGTTGTTTGTTCTTTTTCTACAGCTGTTACTAAAACTTGACTGCCTAACATTTTTTTAATACTCATTTTTTCTCCTATATATTATTTCGAAAGACAAAATCAATTGCTCTTTCAGCTTCTTTAATCATATCTCGTTTTCCATACCAACCACCGGTTTCATTGTCCAAGTCTGAACAAATCCAAGCAACTTCACGAGCTGAGATTGGATAACCTCTTTGCATTGCGTTACCAGCAGTTGATACCATAATTTTGTACATTTGTAAATACCAGCCTGACCCTGTAATACCTTTATATTCTTCAACTTGTCTTTGGTTTACAAAAGGGCAGTCTTTATATCCGGTCCATGAAAAGTCAGTGTTGTTGAGCTTTTCCTTTCGATGTTGTATAAGACTCCTTTTAATAGAGTCAGGTAACTTATCGAAAAACGATTCATTCGGTACGACGTATCTGTGTCTTTCCATAAGTTCTGTCGGATCCATGGTGATTCCGTCGTGTGTGAATATAAAGTTGTAGGCATTTTTATACCTTGAAGGCACATAGTACATTCTACTAAGATCTTTTGTTTGAGCATCTGCTATATCTCCTATTTCTTTATTTAAAGCGAACCAAAAATGCTTAATTTTTTCAGCATCTATTGTGTTAGTCAATGGGAATACTAATCTAAATTTTGGATGTTCTTTAGTTGAGCTTGCAGTTGAATAGCAAACATATTTATATTTAGAATACTTTTCATGAATATCTTCAATAGAACCTTCATAATCGTCGACATCGACAATGCCGAAACCACCCCAGCTTAATACATTAGCATTAGCTCGAGTGGTTCCGGTCTTATATGTGGCTGGTGATATTAAAGGAGCATCAGTTTTCTTTTGATACTTATCACTCTCAGCCAAACGGTATAGAACTTTTTCAAAATCATCAAAAGAGTTATAATCCACTCTTTTAGTGGTTTTGTTATCGTATATACTATCAAATATTGTTAAGGAGACCATGATTACCTAAGTGCGATGGAGCTTTCCAACCTTCAGGTTTTACTAGATCGGGTAGTCCCAATGGATTAGGGCGTGATTCTTTTACGCCAACTTCTTTAGCCATATTTGCTTTATTTACTACGTGCCAAGCTTCATGAGCATCAACGCCCATAAGATCCAAAGTGCCAATAGCAACTACGCATAGATCAATAAGACCATCAACGATTTCTTCAGCATCCTTTTCACCAACAGCTTTAAATGTTTCATCAAACTCTTCTTTGAGAAACGCTACACGAAAATGTAGTAGCTGCTCTAGCTTTTCAGGATTATTTTTAATCCATTCATGAACACCGTATTTATGGTGCATGTCTTTAATATCATTTACCCAATTTAAACTCATACAATAATTCCTTGGTTTGGCGTTACAATAGCACCAGTTGCTTCTTTATATTGATTAAGAACATCGTCTACAGGATCAACTGTAAATAGAATGTGAACACCTTTAATTGTCAATCCATCTTCAGCCTTTGTATATGGAACATAAGGCATAAAACCTAGCTTACCTTCTTCAGCTGCGTATAATGCAACTGGCTTTTCAAACGTAATTGAATCATTAGATTCATCTGTAATTGTAGCAATAACTTCTTCGCCTGAAGTAAGTCTGATTAATTTAATAGTCATTTGTATCTCCTTTAATAATAGATATATTATAACACATTTTAGTGTATTTGTAAACGTTTATTTTCATTTATTTTAAAAAAATTCATCAAGGGTTGCTATGTCTTTTGAGTTCCAACCAACAGCTTCAAGTATTGGATCAATAACACCTAAGAATGTTTTATCAAACTGTGTGTCATAATCAATGTAGCGATGCAAACCAAACTCTTCGGGCAGATAATCAAGGAAAGATATTACGTTTTCCTTTATATGGTTAGGTGTTCGAAGATAGATAAACTTAATCTTTTCGCCATTTTGAATCTTGTTATATTGCTTTGTAAGCGATTTGTCTACAAGCATTTTGTTATACATAATACTACCACGAGCATGAATTGGTGTACCTTTTTTGTATATTGTTTGATTATCCATGTAGTTAGTAAGGTTAGTTATACCTCGTGGAAATGCAATCTCATCGGGTGGCAAGGTTTTAAAGTACGTTCTAAAGGTTTCAATATCTTGTTGAACTTTTGATTCAGAACCACTAATAATTGTTTTAAACATTTGCTTAAGCGCTTCACGACATGGAGCTGGTGTAGAAGACTTAATAGCTTCGATACCCATAATTTTAAGTTTTGGTTCAGCATATCGAACGCCTTCGTTGTCAAGAACGTTTAGGATATATCTTTTCTTTGCTGTCCAGATACCACGATCAGCGATTGCTTCACGTTTCATAACCATTCTATTTTCGATACCACCCATGACATTAAATAAATCTGCATAGCTTTCTTCAAGAACAGTTTCAAGCTTTTCTTTACAAACTGTATCGACAAATTCCAATGGATTCTTAGGACTAACAGCTTTAACAAGATCATCGAGTACTACGTAAACAGAATCTGTATCGATAGCAATAACATAGTCTTTTTTAGTTTTAAGAATCTTGTTAAGATATTCATTGATGGCCTTTTCAGCCCAGCGAATAGTAAGCTGACCAGATAGAGTAATACCTTCAGCAATACGTTGATCAAAGAATCTAAAGTACTTGTTACCAAGTGCGCCATAAAGACTGTTTAGAAGAATCTTAATAGACATTTGTTGATTTTCTGCAATATTAATATCGCGTTGGACTCGATACAATTCTTGCTTGTTGCTTTTATCAACCTTTTCAAGTTCCTTTTGACCATTGATCATCGCACGTTTAATTACAACGCGTTCACTGTACATTTCGTCAATAATTTTTGGTAGGATACCTTGTTCATCAGTAGTAAAATACTGACCAGATGCTGAAGCACATTCATTAGTTTCAAGCTTAGGTTTAACATCACCGCTTAGAAGACTATCAACAGTAACATTAGCAACTTTACCATTAATAATAGTTTCAGGTGACATGTTATTTTGCATAATGATTGATGGATACAGTGAGTTCAAATCAAAAGAAACAACCCATTCGTGCATTCCAACATGTGGATCTTTTACAAAGCCACCTGGATATGGTGATTTAAACTTTTCTTCGCCAAATGGAACAATAACGTTATTTGCATGTAGATTACGAAAGATAATAGAATCCCATATAGCAGTTGTACCCATAACATCGCCATAGTTAACACCACCACGATATGCCATAGTAAGAGCTAGTGTAATAAGACCCATTTTATCTTCGAAACGATCTACTAAGTCAACGTCTTTAATGTTGTAGTCAATAAACTTTTGATGATCATGTATGTAAAGAGTGTGAAGGTTACCATGTTCTTCATAAGAAAGCTTACGTTCTCCAAGTACTACGTGAGCAATATTGTCAAGCTTATATGATTCCTGTGGACCATAGGAGTAACCAAATTTACGAAATAGATCAAGGTAATCCATTTGAGCGATACCTTGAATTTCATAAGCGCACTGTTTACGCTGCATTGTATTCACGTCACGTCGATCAATCAAACCCCAGGGAGATAACCTACGAACAAACTCTTCACCATGGATTTTAATGATGCGATTAACAAGGTATGGTATATCAAAGAATCGTGAATTCCAACCAGTAATAACATCTGGACATTGCGATGGTAAAGACCAATGAGCAATAAATTTTAATAGAAGTTCTGATTCAGTCATACACTTTTCATATACTACACGATTTTCTGTCATGTAAGTATTTTCTACGTCATAGTCTTTAAGACCCCAGACATAGAATGTGTTATCAATATTGTTTTTCATACAGATTGCTGTTACTTCATGAGCCGCTTCTTCTGGTTCAGGAAAACCAGCATCTGATTGTACTTCAATATCGATTGTTGTAACATTAATAAGATTACGATCAAACTTTATATTGCCAGGAAAGGCTTCATTGATATAAGCAGGGATATGTTTATTGTTTCCATATATGTGACGACCAGCTGTATGTTGATTTGCTGATAGCCATTCTTTAGCTTCACGCATATCAGAAAATTTAATAGGCGCGACCTTTGTACCATCTAAGGCTTTATATGGAGTTTCCTTAGGAGTGTTAACATAAAATGTTGGTTGGTACTTAATCTTTGTTTGAATTTTTTTGCCATTGCTATAACCACGATAAAGAAGGTTATTGCCATAGCGAGAAACCGATGTATAAAATTTCATAGTGTAGAGATATCCGAATAATAAGTATATATTATATCATAGTTTAAGTCAAATGTAAACGTTTATTTTAAAAAAGTTAGGAGGGATTGCTCCCTCCCTTCTTAAAGGCTTTAATATGAACTCGCTGCTACCAACATAATAAATGGAGATATGCATAATATCCCAGCTATTAGTAAAGTTGCTTCGAATCCAGATCTAATGCCGTGCTTGTGTTTACGTATGTAACCCATAGTTTGACTCCAGTAGATAGTTTATTACAACCCACTGAGTTTTCGCTGCTCACCGGATTTACTCGTTGAGTAAACCCTTCTTCTTTGATATCCCAGTAGATCCGATTTCGATCTTCCGAGGACGCCTTTCTTCTGGAACTTCGACTCTGGCATTAACCACAAGTATCCCATTCACAAGATCAGCCCCATCAATTACAACAAATTCTGAGAGCCGGAAGGACTTCTCAAATTTGCGGGATGATATACCTTTGTGTGCGTATTCTCGCTCATCGTCATGCGATCTTTCACCTTTTACTAATAGAATACCATCTTTTACTTCGATAGAGATATCGTCATTTGTAAAACCCGCTACAGCAAGCTCAATGATGAAATTTTCAGCATCGATTTTGACTACGTTATGGGGTGGATAGTTATCTTGAGCTCTACCAGCAGTGTGTATTCTTTCAAGCTCGTTTAGTATTGGTTCAAAACCAATAAACAGTGAACGTGGTACGTTCATAGTATTTCTTACCATTTTATTTCTCCTCCTATGCTTATAGCAAGGTATTGTTTATGGACCCGATTATTCAGCATCCACATATATTTATACAAGCTGTCTAGCTAGTTTAAATATTCTTTAGTAGTTTATTCCATACTTTTTGGATTCTACTTGATTTCATTAATTTGTGTAATTTTTTAAACATTTTATTTCTTTAATATATTGGGTCTTTAGCCGGATAGCTAACTAACCCTAGTGTGTCTGGTACATAATCTTCTGGAAAAAATGTTTCAGGAAAATCTACATACTCTGGTTTATCTGTAACGCATTTATTATTTGCGAGCAATTTATCATATTCGTCACCAAGTTTATTCATCCAATTTATCCAGCCCCAGTCGCATTCAGTCTGATTTACAAAATCAACTATACCTTCTAATCTTTGATCATACACGTATGTTGGGTAAATTTCATGAAGATGTCTTAAGTCTATATCACCTTGACTCCAAGCATATTTTAAATTTAAATACTGCATTGTATCTTCGCCAACAATAAGTTCTGGATCAAATCTAAATTTATTAGTTGTGGCTTTTTTAGAATAAAATGTTATTCGTAAATGTGGTTCCCAGTTATCAATATAATTATATGCAAAAGAATATATTCTATGTTGAGCTGCATTAAGAGCTATTGAATATCCAGGGCCATCGGGATGTAAATTATCTATATGAACTCCAGTCCCCGCGAGCTGTCTTTCCCACCACTTTTTACACTGCATAAATGATCTAAGAGCATAACTTGGTTTATGGCTTGGATCTAGCTCACCGTATTGAAAAAGCGATTTTTGAAACCCATTGCCAATTAATCCCAATTGATATTCTAGTGCTATAACATCAGGTGGTGAGTCTGACTGTGCTATTTTGTCGTATAGCCATATCCCATGTGGCGTAATAAAATCATCACCATCAACTAAAACCATATAATCATTATCAGAAGCTTGGAATATATCCAAAACACTATTCTTACCAGTTGATGGAGTTCCATCGCTATCTGTTATATAATATTCTAAATTTTCTGATTTTGCCCAAGCTTCAGCGTCAACTAAATATTGAGAATTTCTTTCATAATGTATTTCACAATCGACATTCGAATTAAAGACATATACAATATCTTCTTTAGGAATAGTCTCTAAATGTCTTTTTGTAGTAAATATATTACTACTACATAGAACATAATATTTTAACTTAGCCATAAATTACTCAGTTGGTTTTGCCGGCCAAGTAACGCTTATTGGAAAGGTTTCTTGGGTTGTTATATCTCTTAAAGCCTGTCTATATGCAGTCATTTCAGCAGATAAAGTACGATCTGATAATGCAGTGTTATCTGTCATAGATAATAGCTCATCTCTTTTGTTTCTAATAGCTGAAGCTCTTTCTTCATCAGTTAAATTACGAACTGTTGTAATTCTTGTTCTAAGAGTTTCTGTTTCTTCCCATGTTTCTTCAAGCCATTCAGCATTTGGATCATAATCGGGATTAATATCAAGTTCAATGTCTTTAAGTGTTCCAGTCCAACTTTCAGGAGTAAATTCTGCTGCTGCTGATTCTCTTTTATAAAAAACGGCAGCTTCTATTTGAGCATCTTTGGCTAAATTAATAAGTTTTTCTTCAGATAAATCACCATCAAAATATCTTCTAGTGATATAAGGTCTAAAGCTTTCTTCAGTAAATTTAAATAATACCATTCTTTCTGTGGTATCAATAAGTTTTATTTCATAATTTTTATACATTGGTTTTTCCTATTAAGTATTTAATCTAATTGCTATATGACCTGAGTCTGACATATCAACTGGCCTACCGATTGAAGCTCCTCTAATTGCTCGCCATAAAGCAATTTCAGCTGAATTTGTGCACTTAAATCTCCAGTAATAAGCATATGCGCCATCATGATAACTACCAGCAATTTGGCCAAATTCATCTGCATTGGTTCGATTTAATGTTGTTGAGTAATTAGTAAAATTTACTCCAGTAACCGGCTCGCCGTAAGATTGTTTAATGTTATTATATCTAAAATTTATGCTTGTAAAACCACTATTACCTGAACCTCTTTTAGTGATAAATATTTGACCGTTATTAGTACCATCTTGTTGGGTATAAATTCCTATTAATTTTTGCCCTGTAGAGAATGTTAAATTTCTTGATATATGACCAAATGAACTAACTGAAGATCCACTTTCTCCGCTAGAATATTGAAATAGACCACCCTTATACGATTGCCAACCACTTCTTGCTCGACCGTCATCATCTGAGTCCCATGACCGTGCACAAGTTAATTCTGCGGTTTTACCACTAGCGCCAAAAAAATCTTGAAAGCTTATTTCAGGTTCTGTATTATATTGCGCAATATATGGAAACGGTGTTGGCGCATAAGGATCACCATTTGGATGATAAAAATCGGCCATTTCAATTTCATTACCAGTGGGACTATTACCGGTAAACTCAATATATAAATCAGTCAAATCTACGTTTGACGTTGCTATGGGCATTTATATTACTCCTTGCTACTATTACCTATATTATATTTAGGGCATAGCTGCCACTCGTTTTTCTCTTTATATGGAATAACTTTAATTTGTCTTAGTGGTGCGATATCCTTAGCTTGTTCTGGATCTACAAAAGATACTAAACCCCAGTCACTAAGCAATGTCGCAATAGTATTTCTTCGCTGAATATCATTCAACAATAAGTTAGATGGTTTTCCATCTAATAAAAATAATTCTTTAAAATGCACAATAAAGTATCTACCTTGCTTATGCAAAATATGACAAGATTGATATAGCTTTTGATCTTTTCTTGAAGCAACACCAATTCTAGTCAACGTTTCTCTGATCTTTAAAAAGTCATCAGGTTCGTTTAAAGTTATTTCCAACATTGAAGTTGGCGTCCATTGGACCTCTATGTTATTTTCGTTTTCCACCTTTATAAATCCTCGTTTTCAATTCGTTAATTTGATCATTGTTTAGTAATGACAATACAGATTTAGCTTTCTCATTGCTATATCCATAATATTCTTTTATCAATTCTAGGTTTTCTATATTCATAGGCTTTGCCCACTTTGAAAACCTTCGCTTTTTCTTAATTATATTTATAAGAAAATCGAATTGAAGACGATTGTCTATGTGATGATTCAAATTCATTTCATTAGCAAAAAGAATGGTGTCAGGAAAATAAGATAATCCTCTGTTTACCATAAACGGCGTATATGCTTTTTCAGCAACGTCATCAACCATTAAATCCTTTTTAGATGTGTTTATAGCATTTAAGTATTCAAAAGGGTTCATTTAAATCGAACCCCAGCCATAACTTCTGTAAGACATGCGACTGTATTAAGTTCATGGTCAGCAACAAATGAATTCTTATATTGATAATCAGCCAAAATAAGTACCAGCTGTGGTACACTTTGTGGATCAATATAGTCATTCATATTATCATAGATTTTACGATAAATTGCTGCTGGTTCTGAATCAATATTATTTGAAACCCATTGTCTCATACCTTTAAAGTTTTTTTCTTTTAAATGAATCATAAGATCATTTAACGAAACTTCAGATAAAGACACGAGAATACCAGTATCAATAGTACCACTACTACCATAACGCTGAAGTTCATTAAGAACTTTACGCCAATCTGGCATGTGTTTCATAATCAATTCAGCAACTACCTTTTCGTCATAACTAATACCTTCATCTTTTAAGATTTTAGTACATCGTTTGAGAAACTGTCCACATAGTGGTGCTGCATCCTTTTTAGAAACGTTAAACTCGATTGTAGTACAACGAGAATGTAGTGGTTCAATGATACGGTTTTTAAAATTACATGTAAGAATAAATCGGCAATTATTGCTGAACTCTTCAATAAATCCACGTAATGCTGGTTGCGTTGATTGAGCATTTAGGTAATCTGCTTCATCCAAGATGACTACTTTGTAGCCACCTTGAAGTGAAACAGAAGACGCAAACTGCTTAATTTTATTACGCAATGTATCAATGCCAGACTCTTCAGATCCATTGATCAAGAGATAATCTAGTTCAAGTTCGTTACATAAAGCTTTCGCGACTGTAGTTTTACCTAGTCCGGCTGTGCCGGTAAGAAGCATATTGTGTAGGTCACCTCCTCTAACAATATCTTCAAAGGTTGATTTTATGTGTTTTGGTAAAATACAATCTTGAATTTTTTGTGGACGATATTTTTCAACCCAAAGAAACTCTGACATTAAAGTACCTCCCAACCAAGAACTGTACTAACACGGAAAGATCTCCATGCATCTTTATCTAGAGACCAAACAGCTAAGTGTTCAGATTCTGGGCTGATAGAATTAACAGCGCCAGTGACACCATTAGCTTCTAAAACAGCAGGGTTGAGAGAACAAGGCATGACTCGTATTTCATCTGAGTCGATTTTTTGAAAGGTTACTGTAACAGTTCCTTTCTTCAACGCTTCGATTAAGCGTGAACATTCATTGCGATCCATAATATTTCCTTCATAATAAAATTAATAAAATGCGGAGGAGCTACCTCCGCGATAAGCTAATGCGATATTAAGCTTCTTCAGCTTCGACTTCTTCAGGAAGATCATCGCCTGCAGGAACTGCGCCTTCAGGAACTTCATCTTTAGGAGCAGCAGCTTGTAGGAATCCTACAACTCTGTTTCTTACTCCACCAACAGCTTCAAGCTCTTGGCCTTCGAAAGCGCCACGTTTAGAACAAATATCAATAATTTGTGCCATAGTAGCGATATCTTGTAGAGACAATTGAGGTGCCTCACCTTCTTGAGCAGCATCTACTGCTGCGTTTACTTCTTCAGTCATTTTCTTCTCCTTTGCAAAGTAGACTAATTAATGAAAACCCGACCATTCGGCATTTCCAATATTATCCTCATATTATTATGAGAATTTTTTCTGTGCATAATTATTTATACACCGAAACTTGACGATTTCTCCAAAGCGATAAAATAATCCAAAGGATTATCAGCATTTCTCCAGTTAGAAATAAGCTTTGAAGAGATCGATACTTTGTAATCACCTTGTAGCATTTTTAAGTTAGAAATACTAAACACGTAATTAAAAGTTTCTGTTGATGTTGTACCTAGATTAATATCAAAAGTATTAGCTGTTGAATCTTTTTCATTAAATACAGAAGCTACTACTTCGCCACCTTGGCTACTAAAACTTAGTTCTGAATGGCCAAGAACTGAAGCTGCTTTTCGAATCTTATCTAGATTAGCTGATGAGATATCGAGTTCAACTTCGCATTCCGGCATATTAATATCTTTAGTCGGCTGCGTAAGAATATCAATTTCTGAATAGAAATACTTGATCTTTTGAGAGCCATCTGACATAGTAAGATATTTATCGCTAAAATCCAATTCAGGTTCGTCCATAAGACTGAACAGAGAAAGGAATTCGTTGAGATCATAAACGCCAAATTCTACAGGAAAGTCTTCCAAAATAGAAGCTGTTGCCATAATAGTTTTTGCTTCAGATAAAGTTTTAAGCGTTTGACCAGGCTTAAAAACTAGGTTTGCATTAATACCTGAAAAGTTTTTCAGGATGTTGATTGTGTCACTTGAGATTTTCATATTGTACCTTTATTGTTTAATAGTATATTATAACATAGTTTTGTCATAATGTAAACGTTTATTTCACTTATTTTTGCGGTCATGTTCATATAATGCTAAGAAACCATAATGAATAATTTTCATCAAGTCTTTACGATGATCTGAAGGATCTCCCTTCTTTCCGTAACGACCGTTATATTTATCAACGTTTCCTAAGAAGAAACCAATACCATGACCACGGTCAATGATTACCTCTGATGATTGGAGGCCACCTTGTCCATAGTGACCACCATAAGTTTTATCAATGTACTTACTAAATTCCGCAATGAGCTCGTCTTCACGGAATTTGTAGTCTATTAATGTTTTCTGTTTTGCCATATTAGTCTTCTCCAAAGATTTCTTCATGTGTTGGCGTTTCAACGTCTGTTGCTTCAATTTCTTCTACGCCAGCATCTACTTTACTGTATAGATCTAAGAATGCAGACTTTGTATCTTCATCAAACCTTGCAATACATAGATCAATTGATTTTGCTCTATTATTAAAAATAGAGTAAGTTTGAGCAATATGACAAAGCCTACGAGTTGAAATAACTTCGTCAACACCTTCATCATAAAAAGTTTTTCTAATAATGTCAGCCCATGTTACAAGCTTTTCAACAAAATCAGCATCATCAGCTCCAAACTTAGCCATGTGATTATTAAGAATTTTAGTCTCAATAGATGGCGATGGAAACTTTTGATCAATAGCAACTGTAAACCTTTCAAGAAAAGCTTCATCAATAATAGAAGCTGCAGTAAACCTGCCATCTTCTGAGCCTTTACCCTTAGTATTAGCTGTTGCTATAACATTGAAGCCAGCTTTAGGAGAAACTGTTTCACCTGTTTTCTTAACGAGAACAGGCTTGCCTTCAAGTATACCTTGCAGACACATAATTTTATTTGTAGCTCTATCCACTTCGTCCAACAGTAGAATCGCACCGTTTTCCATAGCCTTAAGCACGGGCCCTTTAGAGAATACAGTTTCTCCATCAATAAGTCTAAACCCGCCAAGCAAGTCGTCTTCGTCCGTTTCAGGATTAATTTGTACACGTATAAACTCCCTATTAAGTTTTGAGCAAGCTTGCTCTACCATAAAGGTCTTACCATTACCAGATAGACCTGAAATATAAACTGGATAAAACATTTTCGATTTAACAATCTTTACGATATCACCAAATGCGCCCCAAGGCACAAACGTTGGATCAGCTTTCGCAAAAGATTTTTCTTCATTAACAATAGATTGCATTTTAGCCTTTGGTGATATATTTATCACGTTTGTTTCAACTGGCTGAAGTAGAGCACTTAGATCGTAAGTACCAATTTTTACCCTGTTGTCTTTCTGCATAAGTGGGTTGTAATCCTTTCCAGTATAGCCCAAAGCCTTACCAGTATTTTCGATTACGTTTTTTCTAAACGAAGTTTGATCTGGGTAATTAGTAGCTAACTCGTTTAAGATGTTTTTTGTTGAGATTTTCATGTCTTTCATAATGTAGTTCCTTATCAAATAATATGTATATTATATCATAGTTTCAATGTATTGTAAACAGTTTTAGTGAAAAAAAGTGAATTATTTTCACTTTTCTTAGATTATTTAGTTATATAATAACCCTCTGTTATACACATCACGCTGAGTGAATCTAATTTGGTTATCAATAGGGTAACCTTAACCAATTCACTCAGATTCACTAAGCTACGATCCTACCAAAGGTTGTCATAAGTACTTTGTTCTGTTTCTTACTCTTTGAGTATTTCTTAAAAGCATTTGCCATTTGATTCTTAGTTTGATCAGAAGTTACACCAAACTCATCATTTTCTGTTGCTAGCTTATTACCACCCTTGATCAGATAAAACTCTTTGTATCCCAAAGCATCTTTACGAACAACTACTTTGTTTTTTCTATATTCTTTACTAGCTTCGCTTCTATGGCTGTCGTCCCAATTATGAATTTGAGCAATTTTGTTATTAAACATTCTATTATCGTCAGCCATAAAGAAACCAATTGTGTTTGTTGCGTATCTTTTACTGATATTTTCAAGTAGGGCTTGTGTAACTGAACTTGCAGAATCAGCTTTAACGAGCTTACGATCAATAATCATATTGATACCTCTATAAGAGCCTCGGGTTTCTACTTTGTTATCTTCTAGCTTACCATCATTGTAAGTTTGAAGCCTGTTAACATCACCATCAGAAAGTACTACTAAATTCATCTTTTCAACTTGGTTTTTTGATTTAAAATCTTTAATAAGCTCGTGAGCCATAACCAAAGCTTGGTTAAGTGGAGTAGAACCAAAGTCTTCACACTTACCTATCATATCTCTACCAGTCCAAGAAGATACTTTAGATCTTACATATAATGCTTTTATCGACTCTTCAAAGTCTGATTTTTTTAGCTTTGACGACGTTAGTAATGGAAGCGCGATATTGTCTAGATCCATATCACCGTCAAGTAGAAGTCCTGTTTCTCGCAGTCCATAAAAATCTAAAGCGCTGTTTGTTGTAGTAAATGCATAAACATCGAATGGAATGTTTACTTGCTTGCAGAAAAGTACCAAGTGTATTAATTGATCTAAAACTTTTGGTAAAGATTCGTACATAGATCCAGAATAATCGATTAGCATAATCATACCATGACTTTTAGCATCGTATAATCTAGTAGTTTGCTTAAAGATATCCTCATTAACTTTATAAGAGTGCAGTTTATTAACATCAAGAACTCCAGTTTTTGCTGTAGTTGCTTTAGCCCACTGAGTGGCCGCTTTTCGCATTTCAAACTCTTTTACTGCAATTCCAACGTTTCTTTTTATGTCTTTTATTGCTTTAGGATACTGTAACTCAGCATCAGATATTTCAGATATTTGCATAGTATGAAGACTTTCTTTAGACTTTGCTCGTTGAGCTTTAACTTCAGAGTATGGTATTACAATCTTCTTTTTTACTTCTTTATTAATGTCTTCAACAACAAGAAGCTGTCTACCATCTTCGTCAACATCCAAAAGAGATGATTCGTTTTCTCTAAATGCTTCGTCAGTAATAGAAACTTCTCCACCAGAACCTTTTGTTGGATTTTGTTCTTCAGGAGCTTTGTCTTCTTCGCCTTCTTCATTGTCATCTTCAGGAGCACTAGATCCTTGATCATCAGTTTCTTCTTCGTTTTCTTCTTCTCCATCGCCTTCATTTGAATCAGAAAAATCATCTTCAGAATCATCGTTTGAATCTTCTTTCTGATTTTTGTCATCTTCGTCTTGATCTTCGTCTTCAATAGACTTATCGTATGCAACTATGTCTTTAACAAGTTCTAAAACGTCTTGGAAGTCTTCAGTTGTATTTGCTCTATCTAAAAATGCTTTTTCTTCATCGCTAAATTCAAGGTCAATGTGATCACCAACTTTAGCTTGAAGATTAATTTTATCAATAATTTTTAGAGATGATAGATCAATATCATTAGTGCCAAAGAAATTATCATCAAAAAGCTTACTATAAGCTCTTGAGAATGGACCAACAAGTCCTGGATATCGAGCTTTAACTTTACGCTCAATCCTAGCATCTTCAATAACATTAATGTATGACCTAGGACATCCAACTAGCTTCTCAGGACTATCATGCCAGCCCTCATATGGAGTTTCTAAAGCGTGACCAACTTCGTGACCGACAAATAGATCGTATACGTCTTTACCCATATCTTTCCACAGAGGAAGACCAAGTACACGGTTTTTAATGTCAAACCAAGGAGTCTGATAATTACCATGTCTAATAGTAATATTTTCTTTGGCTAAAAGCTTTGGTAGGCTAGAGTTGTTATACATAATATGATCCTTTTCAATATACGTATATTATACCACAAAAACAAGGCAATGTAAACTGTTTTGGTGAAATAAACCCAATTATTTTAGATCATTTAGTTATATGCTTATAACTTTTTGATCTTAGAAAAGTTTCTATCTTTTATAAACTCAATCTTAGATCTAAACTTGTTTTCAAGTATATCGCCCTTATGTGATATAATGAATACATTAGTACCATCTTCTAAGGTGTTTAGAATCTTAGTCAAATTATCAATACCATCATGATCTAACGATGAATCAAATGTTTCATCTAATACTAAAAGATTAGTAGCTGCTGAGTTCTTCATTTTAGCAATCTGTCTCCAAGTAAAGAGCAATGCCAAATCGATACGTTGTTTTTCACCTTCACTAAATGATGTATAGTTAAATGCGTCACGGTGTCTTGATCTAATAGTTTCATTAAAGCTTTCATCTAAATGGAATGCCACAAAGAAATCCAAAACTTGAAGATACTGATTAATAAGTCTATTCATTACAGGAAGATATTGCTTAATAACTTTAGTTTTGATGCCAGTATCCTTAAGCATTTCTCCAATAACTTCGTTATAAGTACGCTCTTCAACATAAGCTAATTTCTTTTCTGTAACAGTGTCTTTTGATTCACGTAGTTCTTCAAGCTCAGTTTTAGCGGTCTTAATATCTCCAGTTGATTGTAATAACCCACTGATTTCCTTTTGAATCTTTTCTATTTCTTTTTGAATTAGATTAATCTTGTCGTTATTAGAGTTAATATGACGCTGCTTAGATAAAAGCTCTTTCATATTATTTTGACATTCTTCTAAATGATTAGTTGTAGTAGTATTCTCAACTTCTAATTCTTTCATTCCTTTTTGAATTTTAGCTGCAGATTCTTTTATCTTAGCTAGCTTGCTTTCTTTAATAGACACATCAATATCTTGATCGCATGTAGGACAATGTTCATGTTCTTCAAAGAATTTAGCATCGCTTACAAGATCTTTAATTTTAGATCTATATACTCGATCTTCAGATTTTATATCTGATACCTTTTTACTAAGCTCTTCATGTTTGTTATTTTCGATTTCAGTTAATGCATCAAGATTCTTTCCAAGATCAGCTGATTCAGTAACTAGAGTTTTAACGTCAGCTTCATACGACTCAACTGAATTTTCTTTAGATTTAATCATATCTTTATTAATTGATTGTAAATCTCTAATGTACTTATTTTGAGTTTCAATCTTAGCTTTATAAAGATTTAATGAATGGTTTATTTCAGATAGTTCTTCCTTTATTTTAGAGTTACGTTCTTTTAGTAATGAATTCATTTTACTAAAAATATTAATATCTAATAAATCTTCAATAACTTCTCTACGCTGGCCTTGTTGTAATTGCATAAAGGGAATAAATGAACTACTACCTAGTACTACTACCTGGTGAAATGATTTATGATTTAGTTTGAGAATGTTTTGTTCTAGAAATTTTTGGTAATCACGAGCATTCGAAGATTGATTAATCATGTTACCATTCTGATAAATTTCAAACTTACCAGGCTTAATAGTTCTGTGTATTCTAAATTCAGAGTTACCGACAGTAAATTCAACTTCAACAACAGTACCTTTCTTATTGATACTGTTAACTAGTTGATCTTTTTTAATATCTCTGTGTGATTTACCAAATAAGCCAAAGGAAAGCGCATCCAACATAGTTGATTTACCAGCGCCATTTGAACCAACTACAAGAGTTGATGGTGTTCTATCTAATTGTACTTTAATTGTATCATTGCCAGTCGAAAGAAAATTCTTCCAACTGACGCTTTTAAAATGTATCATACGACCTCGAGATTCTGTGCTTCAGTATATAGTTTTCTTAATTCGACTTTGATATGATCTTTATCTAGATCAGTTTCAACAGCGTCGACATAAGTATCAAGTAAGACTCCAGTATCTTCTAATGATACTTTTTCATCTTCTACGCTTTCACCCAGATACTCTTCGAAAGTTTCAGCGATTTTAAGTTCATACGTTTCAATGCTTTGCAATTTATCAACAAAACGATCAAACATATAAAGATCAGTTTTGTTTACAACAATAAGTTTAATAAATTTATGCTCGAACTCTGAAACATCAATAGTATTATAATCAGTTTTAGTATCATCATATACTATCTTTTTAAACATAGTAATAGGATTACGAACTGGTGTTACTTCCCGAGTTTCAGTATCTAAGATATGGAAATACTTAGGATCATCGCAATCAGACCAAGTAAACTCCATTTGATTACCAAGATAATGAACGTTTCCTTGACTAGATTTAGTGTGAAAATGACCAGTTAACACAGTTTCAAACCTAGAAAAGATATCAGCATTCATACCATGAGGATTAGTAATACCAGCCATGAGCTCAAATCCTTTCAACTCAAGATGCGCCCCTAAAATAGAAGCATTACAATTCATAGCCCATTTAGTGTATTCTTCATAGTTTGCGCTATTAATCCAAGGTATTACACCAACCTTACAGCCATCATAATCAAGGACTGTTGGTTTCATTATAATATTAACGTTGGATGTGAAGTAACCAAGTAATTCTTTGAGTGAACATAATTCGTTTGTATTCTTGAAATATACATCGTGGTTACCAGGAATAATATCCATTGTAATACCAAGATCACGCATAGGCTCAAGAAAGTGTTTACGATTAGCATTAAGCGCTTTAAAGTTAACGAACTTTCGATGCTCATAATAATCCCCTAGATGTAAGATGTTAGTGATACCATGTTCTTTAAGATATGGAAAAAATATCTCTCCATAAAAACGCTCTTGATAGTTTAAAAATATATCAGACGAGTTTCTTACACCACAGTGAGTATCATTCAATATAGCTATTTTCAATCTGCGTATCTCCCATGATTAATCAAGTGATGCATTCTGTGACTATGAATAGCCCATATCAATTTAATCAATGATGTTTCAGTATAAACACCAGCTTTGCATTCGTATTTCCACATAATTATACCATAAACAATTCTAGTTTTTCTCGTTCTTTTTCGATCTTAGCAAACTCTTTGATCTTATCGTCCTTAGTTCTAATTTGATCAATTCTTTGTCTTAATGTATCGACATATTCCATGGTTTGAGCTGCCCCGTTTTCATCCATACCCATTGCTGCAAAATCTTCAATGCCCATCTTTTCAATATATTTAAATTTGATTTCTTGCTGTTTCTTTTCTTTAGTGATACGTCTTATAAATGCAAAGAAGCAAATCTGAGTAAAATAAGAAAATGCATTAGGGTTTCCAGTTCTAGTAGCTGTTTCAATATTATAGTTATTAATAGCTCTTAGACAGTTTTCAACTCCATCCATAACCATTTCTTCTCTATAAGTGTACCGAACGAAGTTCGGTCTGTGAGACAGTCCTTCAGATATTTTCATGAAACATGTAGCTACGTAATTAGTTACCTTAGGAATTTCTTTATCAGCCTCTTTAGCTGCGCGTACTGTTTTTACATATTCTACGACAGCTAGTGAAAATTCCTTGTTATTCACGTAATGTGGCTTAGCTTTTGGTTTGATTTTAGTGGTCATTTATATCTCCTAATAATGTATTATTATATCATAGTTTGGGTCAAATGTAAACAATTATTTTATTAAATTATTTTCAATTTATTTCACCTGAACCGTTTACAAATGGTCAAAAGTATGATATAATATAGATGTTACCGGGGAGGTTAGGGGTATACAACAGTTAATGTATTGTTGGTTCAATGTCTTCTTCATTGTCGCTTCTTTCATCGGTCAACTTCTCACCTTCAAGTTCATATTCAGACATAGCTTCAAACTCGCTACGTATAATATCTTGACATGAATACTTAATGTAAGACTCTTTTGTTTCTTCTACTACTTCTGTATGGTTAATCACAAAGCGTTTCATGATTTTAAACACCTTTTTATCAGAGAAGGGAAACCAATCTCCAAAAGTAAAAACGCCTTCTGGTGTTACTTGCACGACCGCAGGTCGTTCTACAATAAACGATTGCTCGTTTGAGCTTTGAACATAACAAATAAGATCTTCGCTATTTGTCAGTTTAAAATGTCTTATGTCTACCTTTTTAATCGATTCCATTTATATATTTATATCATGTATTTTATAGTCAAATTTTTCTTTACTGTATATCTTTATACGTTCAGCAGCATGGTTCAAAGTATAATTCTTTTTAGTTTTCCAATGCAAATCGTCAGCAATATCATATACCTTAGTATCTATACCATCTGCAGACTTTCTTAGTCCTCGCCCGATACTTTGGAGAACCCTAATTTGAGATTTACTTGGTGAAGCAAATATAATATTGTGTAGACGCTTAATATTAATACCTGTAGAGAAAGTGCCCATACTAGCCACAATGATCGCGTTATCTTGTTTTTCTGTGATCGCTCGTATCTCTTCCCTCGTGTCCACATCGGTTTCGCCTGAGACATAAAATAACCTCCTAGTGTTTCTTGGTAATTCGTCAAACTTTTTCTTTAATAGATCATGTAAAGGTTTGCCATGCTTATCTACGAACTGAAACAATATCAATGAATTACCTTCTTGATCCATAGCTAAGTTAGCTATAAAGTTATTTCTTGGTCCATATTTTACAATAAAATCTATCTCTTCTTGGTACGTCATTTTTGATACAAGTTTACAGTATTCATCAGTATACTTCAATAACAAGACAAATATGTCTAGTTGTGATAAAGAGTTTTCTTCTATAAGCTTCTTAGTTGTTGTTACCTTAAACACTGGACCAAATAAGCCTTCTAAAACTAGTTGATGAGTTTGTGAACCATCCAATGTTCCTGTAGTACCAATCCGGTATTTAGCATTAACGCATTTCTCAAGTATCGATGTAAGTGACTTAGCCTTAAAGTTATGAGCCTCATCTCCAACAACCATACCAAAATTCTGAAACCAGTTTGAGTTCAACTTATAAACTGATTGCCATGTTGTAATAATAACTCTTTGCTTTATATTATATTTCTCTTTACCTGAATATATTTTATGACAATTCTCTGAGACGTTCCAGTCATCAGTTGAAGAATAGTCACCAAAATCCGAGTACATCTGCTCTACTAACGAAGTCGTGGGTACAATTAACATTACACTACCTTCATTCATTTCGAGGTAGTATCTAATGGCCAGATATATGATCAGACTCTTACCAGAAGCCGTAGGGCTTAAAAGTAATGATTTTTTATCTGATAACGCCCTCGACAGTGCATCAAGTTGATAGGGTCGGGGTGTTATACCTACTCCGTTCACAGAGAGTGACAGACCGTCTAAAAAAGAA
>VMHT01179588.1_pt1 | contig 21635 bp, 44 predicted proteins | sample 4693611 | NCBI WGS metagenome assembly VMHT01 (sample SAMN12280063, study PRJNA550983) | marine metagenome | isolation source: seawater sampled from same location over 5 years 0.02-0.2 micron viral filtrate | place: USA: collected off the coast of southern California halfway between the port... ...
TACAGGTTTAGTATCAGATACTGGTAATGATGGTTTAGGTTTTCCTGGAACTAACGCTTCTATACACGATGGATCAACACAGTCTGCAGTAGCAGGTACTGGTGGTGACGCAATAGATGCAAGTAATACATTTCCTGCAGGATTGACTATATACGGTAGATGGACATCTATTAATATAGCAACATCAGGAGCATTAATCGCATACATAGGTAATTAATTATGGCAAATAATACAGATTTATATAACGCTACATTAGGGCAGTACGGCTCATCATTTATAACAGGAACAGGTGTTGTTGATTTAAATGGATCTAATGCTACAATGTATGTTATAGCAATTACATTTTTAGCTGATAGTAAATTTACAGCTTTACAAAACTATAAAGGACAAATAGGATCTATTAGTACAGTAACGGCAGAAAATGATCATGATGCTCGATTTGGCACAGCAGCAAATGCTACTGATATCACTAATTCACATGTTTTTCCTAAAGGTGTCACAATATTTGGGAAATGGGATTTTGTAGAATTAGCTGAAGGCACATGTGTTTGTTACTTTGCTCCCCAACCATTTAATCTTTCGTAATGGCTAGAACATTAACAGTATTACTTTTAATTTTGTTAATGTCCTGCGCAACACCAAAAAAGTGTTGTTCACAAGTATTCAAATTTTCTACATTTTATGTTGCAGCTAATGGTGGCACATCATTATCTGATAGAGATATTTATTCTATAGATGGAAGTAAACTAGACTATGATACCATTATAACTCCATATGACTATTCTTTGTCTATGGGTATAAGAAAAATACAACGATTTGGATATGAAGATAGAACTACATTTAAAGACGGTACTGAGTCATCATTTAGTGATGCTGCTAATATTGGTAGATCACCTTTTGAATATTTATTTGAGGTAGATTATAAAAGACAAGAAGGTGTAGAGTATTTAGATCAACATCATTTTATAAGATATGTAAAATCTAAATGGTTTACAAAAGCAGAATATATTAAAGATGGTTTTGCGGACATAAAATATTTTGAAGGCACAAATAGATTGCGATTAAATGGTAAAAAGAAGTTATCATTCAATATAGGTGCTGTACAAAGACTTGCAGAACCATATGGTTATGATCCATTAGAAGATTGGATTCTAGCTACAGGCGATATTCATTACACACAACTTGCTATACAAGAAGGTTACAGTATAGATGTATATGAATCAGAGTATAAAGATCCAAACAATAATGTAGTAGCTACAAGTTCTGATGTTTGGAATCAAGTTGTTATACCTACTGTATTAGAAAATTATGTTAATAAGAAACGTAATGAATTAGATAATCAATGGCAACATTCATTAGTTATAGGTTTTGACTTTTATCATTATAAAAAGAATTTTTGGCTACATTCTTGGGGTAATTTTATGCCTTATCATTATGATGATGGAGGGCAATACACATATCATAATTTTAATAATGGTGAACAATGGTATGACTATTCTGGTGGTTTAATATTTGGTTTGAAAATTAACAAACATTTAGGTACCTTTGTAGAGGGCAAATATAATAAGTACTGGAATAGAGAGTGGTACGATTTTAAATTTGGAATAAATTATATAATATTTTAACATGGCAACTGAAATTGGTAAAGACACCAAAATTAAATTAAGTTTAGAAACAATGATATCACTAGGTGTCGTATTAGTAAGTATGACAGGTATGTGGTTTACATTGAAAGGAGAAATAGCAGAAGCAAAAGAATTACCTATAGCCCCAGATCCTGAAGTAACTCGTATGGAATTCGATATGAAAGATCAAATGATTCGTAATACAATTATGAACACGCAAGAAGATGTTACTGAAATAAAAGCTACGTTAGAAAAAATAGAAGATAAACTTTATAAGTAATGAAAAAGTTTTTTGTATTGTTTTTTCTATGTTTATCTTATACTGCATTTACACAAATTACAGCAATACATTTTAACGCAGGTTTTAATTCTGGCAATGATGTATCTTGGTTTAAAAAACTAAAAGACTGCAACAAAAAACAATTATTAATCGAAGAGAACAATAATCAAACTAAGTATAGTATTGCTGTTGTTCCTACAATAATTATATTAGATGATGGAGAAGAAGTTAAAAGATTTCAAGCAGACCTTAGTTTTAAAATGGTCGCAACTAAAGAAGAAGTTCAAGAGTATATTGAAGAAATTATAATAAGTAAGTTTTGATATGCAATTGTCTTTATCAAATTCATTAGTAGTTCCTAACACTAGATCTTTAGCCTTAGCTACAATATTCGAAACTAATTTTGATGGAATAAGTGGTACCACATTTAGTCTTTTAGACGGAGAATTTGTAAAAAGTACAAATACAGATACAGCTTTTGGATCTACAAACTATATGGGTTTAGGATCGAATGCAAATTCACATGGCTGGAAACATGATTTAGGCGGCACTACTTCATCTGGTACTGGTCCTTCTGGTCATCATGGTGCTGGCTTTAATACAGTGGGGGATATTGATACTGGCACTAGTGCTGCAAGTGATGGATTTTTATTTTATGAATCTAGCGTAGCTTCATCTGCATCATCAACATATCAAAGTGCATTAAACGCTGGTGGTAGTGGAGCTATAAGATCAGTAAGATTACCTGCATTAGATTTTAGTGAATTTGAAACAGTAGAACTTACAATGTTTGTTCATTGTTTTGGTGCTGCTTTTGGTACTTCTGCAAGCGGAACATCTGAAACAGGTATAGGTATTGCTGCAAGTACAAGTGCTACAAGTTCAAGTAGTGCTGTTGAGGCAGGAAGTGGTTTAGGGTTTACAAGTAGAACGGCTGGTGGTGCAACTTTTAAAGTTATGCAAGATAACTCACTTACAGCTGAAGATTCAACACATACTAATCAAGTGAGGATAGGTTCACAAGGCCAAATACAAAGTGCTAATGGTGATAGATATAGATATGTAACTGCAGATTTATCTGCTGCTGCAGGTCAATCAGAGGTTTATATATGGTTAGCATTTTTTAGTACAATAAATTCACCAGCTACTAATACATCAGCTGCTTTTTTTAGACAAGATGCTGCTATAGATAGTTTTCAAATTAGAGGTTTAAAATAATGGGATTAGCATACGGTAAATGTAAAGATTGTAAAGATGCTTTTGATGGTAAAAGACTATTAAGAGAAAATGATATTGTTATTACAGACTCTAATGATAATGTAATTAGTATTTTACAAGAAAATAAAGATGCAGAGGGTAATGTATTATATAGCTCTGAAGAATATGGTACTTATGATGAAATAAAGTATTGCGAAACAAATTGGTGGTATGAATAAATCTACAAAATTAATATACGCTTTAATAATAGTTATTGTACTTTCAATAGCTACTGCTTTTGGACAATGTCCTAATGGAACATATGTAAATATAATAATTAATCCTGATCAGTATCCAGAAGAAACATCTTGGGCTATTATTACTGAAATGGAAGATACTATTATTTCAGGTGGTCCTTATGAAGATATAGTAGACTATTCACCTCAAATAACACAATTGTGTATACCTAATGGTGAGTATATTTTTAATATATCTGATCAATATGGTGACGGTGTTCAGGGTAGTTTGTGGGGCGGACAAGATGGATCATATTATGTAGTGCATTGTGGTGATACTATAGTTCAGCCAGACTCTGCTAATTTTGGATATGCTGCTTTTCATGGATTTACATTAGAAGATTGCGCACCACCACCACCCGTGTATGGATGTATGAATGAAAACTTTGTAGAGTTTTTACCTGCAGCAACTATAGACACAGGGATGTGTTTTACAGAAAAGATATTTGGGTGTACAGATGTAGAATCTTTTAACTATGATAGCATAGCTAATACAGATATACTAACAGATAGTTGTACACACACGTTAGAATTAACTGACTTGGCTGGAAACGGCTGGGCTGGTTCTTTTTTACAAGTATTTCAAGGTGATAATTTTTTAGGTATATTTACTTTAGAAGATGGTTTTGATACTACTTTTACTTTTGAATTAAGTATATCAGAACCTGTAGGTGTTAAATTTAATATTACGCAACAGTCAGATTTTACCGCAGTTCAATGTGGATATAGTTTATATTCAGAAGAAAATGTAGCAATAGAAATAGAAGGTGGTTTTGTAAATCCAATACCACCATTTGTTATATTGTATGGCGAACCTGGTTGTGGCGATAATTGCATAGAAAAAACATATGGCTGTATAGATCAAACAGCTTTAAATTACAATGATAGTGTTAATACTGATGACGGCAGCTGTTATTACGTAGCTGGATGTATGAATCCAAGTTACATTGAGTATAACGAATTAGCAGACTTTGACGATGGATCATGTTCAACATTAATCGTTCTTGGTTGTATGGATTCTACAGCCTTGAATTATAATTCTGAAGCTAATGTAGAGCTTGAGGGATCTTGTATTGAAGTTGTTGAAGGTTGTATGGATGATGGTGCATTTAATTATAATCCTAATGCTAATGTAGATGACGGTAGCTGTATACCACTTATTTTTGGATGCATAGATCCTACTGCATTAAATTATTGCGATAGTTGTAATACTGATAATGGTAGCTGTATAGATGTTGTAAATGGTTGTACGGACTCTTTAGCCCTTAATTACAATCCATTAGCCAATGTAGATAATGGTTCTTGTATATTGCCGTTAGAGGGCTGCACAGACATTACAGCTGTTAACTATAATATTAATGCAAATATACCCGACAGTAGTTGTTATTATGAGTCTAATTGTTATGCGGACGTTCCACATTATATACCTAACTCTTGTTTTGAATGGGTAATTAGTATTGATCCATATTGTTGTGATAATTTATGGGACAATACTTGTGTAGATTTATATAACTATTGTGAAGATGGTTGGAGCGGACCTACTAATTTATTAGATTATAATCGTATTGGATTGTCAGTTTATCCAAATCCTACAAATAATACAGTATATTTTAGTAAATTTGTAAATGTGCAAGTTTACAATTCAATAGGTAAACTTATAATAGAAAAAAATAATATTAACTCTATAGATTTATTACAGGGAGTTTATCATATTATTATTATGTATGATAATTTAAACTATAGAAAAACCATAATAGTAAATGACTAAGTCTGAATATTATTATGATTATACTAGAAATATGAGTGAAGAACAAATAAAAAATTCTCCCTGTGGTAAGCCTTGTTGTAACAACGATGAAAGTTGTGAGTTAAAAGATGGATCATGCTGTAATACACAAGACGATACTGGTGCAGAAAATTGCACATACGAGGATTGTTGTATAAATAGAACAGATGATTAGTAAATTAGCTGGCGGTTTGTTTGGTAAAGTATTAGACAACGCAGAGGGTATATTAGACAAAGTAATTACAACTGATAAGGAAAGAGATCAGGCTAAGATAGAATTACAAAAGATAATGCTAGAGGCAGAACGTGAAGCTTTTGCTAAAGAAGTAGAAGATCGTAAGTCTGCTCGTGATATGTATAAAGATGATGCTTTTATACAAAAAATATTAGCAACATTATTTACTGTAGCATATTTTGGTATAAGTTTTGTAATGTTTCAACATTTTGTAGGTGGATTAATTGATATGGGAGAGTTTGAAATTAGTTTTATTTCAACTATCTTTGGAGCAATGTCTGCAAAAGTTAATACAATTATTGACTTTTTCTTTGGTGGGAGTAGCAAAAAGAATAACGCTGAAGATAAATAGTAATGGCAAAAACACCTGCATGGCAACGTAAAGAAGGCAAATCCAAGTCAGGAGGTCTTAATAAAAAAGGAGTAGCGTCTTATCGTAGAGCTAATCCTGGATCTAAGTTAAAGACTGCTGTTACCACAAAACCTAGTAAATTAAAAAAAGGTTCAAAAGCTTCAAAACGCAGAAAGTCATTTTGCGCTAGAATGAAAGGAATGAAAGCTAAGCTTACATCTGCTAAGACTAGAAGAGATCCTAATTCAAGAATTAATAAATCATTACGTAAATGGAATTGCGATCATGGTTGTCGTTTTCCACTTACACAACATAGTTAAGATATGGCTAAAAAATCTGTAAAAGCTCCTGCTGGTTTTCATTGGATGAAAAAAGGTAACAATAACTATAAGTTAATGAAGAATCCTTCTGGTGGATATAAACCACATAGAGGCGCATCATTATCTGCTAGTTTTGATGTACAAAAAATACATAAATCTAAAAAGAAATAATTATGCCTAAAGACGCTTGTTATCATAAAGTAGTATCTCGTTACGGACCTAAAACATCTGCTTACAGAAGTGGTGCAATGGCTAAGTGCCGTAAAGTTGGAGCTGCTAATTGGGGAAATAAATCAAAAAAGAAAGGTGCTGCTGGAATGAAAGTAGAGTATAGCGCTGGTGGTAGATACGCACAACACGATTAATATGGCAGTACGTAAAACAAAAAAAGGTTTAGCTCTTAAAAGATGGTTTAAAGAAGATTGGCGTACACCTCGTGGTAATAAGGATTATAGTAAAGGTGAAAATACTTTTCGTCCTACTAAACGTATTACTAAAGATACACCATCTACTTGGTCTGAATTATCACCATCAGAAAAAGCTAGAGCAAAAAAAGAAAAAAATACTAAAGGCAGGGTAAGCAAGTATAAAAAGAAAAAGGCTGAACATGGTATGAGATATCGTGGTGCTATGGCAGATAAAAATATGTGTTGTTGTGGTGCAAGAATGTCACGCCTAAATGAACAGCATGGTTGATTTTGAAATGAAAGAATTAGATAGAGCAATGAACAATGGATATCACATTTTAATGGGTGATATAACAATTGATGATTTGCTATCTAATGTAAACGAATCAAAATTATATATAGCTTTTGATCCTGATAAATTACAGAGCGATGATTATTGGGATACTGTTATTAATTCTATGATAGATTATTTTATAGAAACAGAAGAATATGAAAAGTGTTCTGAATTAAAAAAATTATTATAATGGCATTATTAACAACAATAGATGGTGTACCTTTATTTAGCACGGTAGAAGAAGCGCTAGCTTATGCGCAACAAAATGGATTAGTTGGGTATCATGTGCATACACATCAAGGGCAAATAGGTTATATGGGTGGAGCTACACATGGCGCTGCATCTAGTTCATCAGCAGGTTTTCAAGAAGAAATACCAACACCTAGTACATCTGTATCAAATACAGGTAGTAGTGGTGGCGGATATTAAATTAATTTATTACTTTTGTAAAATAGAAAAATTAAAATAAAATGGCACAAAATTACACATTTACTGGTAGTCTTACGATGACAGCTAATTCTTCTACAGGATATTCCGCAAGCATGAGTGGTTCTACAACTATAAATATTACTGGTGTAGATCAAATTGCTTCAGGTAGAGTAGATTGCGCTACAGGTTCTGACGCTACAATTATGGCAGCACCTGGACATGGAAGAATATTATATGTCAAAAATATGGATGATACTAGTACTTTAGAGGTATATGAAGGAGCTTCAAGTGATAATGACTTAATAGGTGTTTTAAAGCCAGGTGAGTTTTTATTTACTATTATAAGAGGAACTGGAACTACTACAGCTAGAGGAACTAGTAATGCAGTAACAGCAGAATATTTTGCAGTTGAAATTGATTCAGCAGCATAACTTAATAATTATATAAAATGGCGACACAAGCAACAAATGTAACTGTTTCAGGATCTTTCACTTTAACTGATTCTAATGGATCAACAGTTTTTTCTTTTAGTCCATCTTTTACTACAACATCAAATACAAGTGATGCTGCAGTTATAAGCACAGGTGAAATATTAACCGATGGTACAAGCGACACTACTATTAATTTAGCTAGACATCATAAAGATGCTTTATTTACATTTATCAAAAACGTAGATACAGATTATCCAGTAGCAGTAAAACCTGATGGAGATGTTATAGCTGATTTAAAGCCTGGTGAATTTATGTTTGCACCTATACATATTGATGGAGCTGGAGATGCATCTAATAATTTAGATATTGATGCTACTACAGCTGCACAAAAAGTGCAATATTTACTTTGCGATGGACCTGATACAGGAATCAATACTGACGACTAATGCGTCTGCAAGTATTAAGGTTTAGCTCACAAGCAGATTGTACGCACGGTCTGCTTTTTGAGCTTAGTACAGTCGGTAAACATTTTTTATGTTATACTTTAGAAGATGAAGCTAGAGTATTAAAGGTAAAAGGGGAAACAAGAATACCTGCTGGAACATATAAAATTGAATTAAGAAAAGAAGGTGGATTTCATAATAGATATACTAAAAAATATCCTGGTATACATCGTGGTATGCTGCATGTTACTGATGTCCCTGGGTTTGAATATATTCTTATACACACTGGAAATACTGACGAGCATACTGCTGGTTGTCTTATCGTTGGAGACAGTCAAGAAAACAATCTTATTCTCCGCGATGGGTTCGTTGGTAAAAGCGTTAATGCATACAAAAGGATTTATCCATCTATTGCTAAAGCGATAGAACAAGGCGAAGAAGTAACAATTGAGTATATAGATTTCGATGGCAGATTATGAAAAAAATAGAAAGCAGTTTGAAAAAGATAGATTCAAAAAAGTTAGCCCTTTAGAGATTAACAAACAAGGATCGCCAGTACAAAACATACCTACTTATTTACCTGAATCACAACAATCTATTCAACAAAGTGTACAACAAAATGTACAACAAAATATAAGTTCTTCAGCAACTTCTGCAAAGCAGCAAGGCGGTATAGGCTTATTTAAAAATATACCCTATTTAGTTAATACAGATGCAACTCCATATGTTAAAATATATGACAGTTCAGTAGACGGAGAGTTAAGAGATATATTATTTGTTAATGGGCATACTACAGAACAATTGAATTTTAATTTATTCTTATCAAGACTTGACTTAAAAAATATATTGGGAAAAGTAGAGTATCCAAATCAATCATTAGAGAACAATAAAGAAACAGTATTCTTAGCTTGTAACATGCTTTTAGCACAAGCAGGTACAGCGCCAGCGAATCCCAAACAATTATCCTTATCTGAAATTGTGGGAACAACACAAATTTTATCTTCAGGTATTCAAAAACCTTTTTATATTTACGTTCATAAAATAAACAATACTAACGGACAGTTAGATGTTACTGTAATGAAATAAAATGAAAAAAGAAAAGTTACCTATTTGGCTTTCTGACTGGACTTTTGAAATGCCAAAAACAAAAAGAACGTATAAAGCTATTGATATTTTTGTTAAATGCTATGATACAGATGAGGTTATAAACAACCCTATGTTAATAAATAAGGCTCTAAGTAAAATAAATTTAAGGAAAAATAAATCTAAATTGCTAGTCAAATCAATAAATCTAAAGTCCCAACACGGCTTTGGACCGAAATACGACTAACATGAACAAAGATGCTATCAATAAAATAAAGGAGTATTTATTAGCAAATCCAGAATACATAAATTCTAAATATGCGCAAACTGCAAAATTATTCAATACTAATTATGAAAGAGTGCGTGGAATTGCTAGAACACTTAGGGAAAAAATAAATCCTAAGCATTCAAAAGAGACTACACATTTTGAAGAAAATAAAGAAGGTGCAGTTATTACTTGTGAAGACAGTAAAAGAGTAAAATCATTAGATGATTTAATTAAAGCTTGTAATATAGATTTGAATGTATGGGAGGTAGATAAATATGATATAGGTACTTATGAGGTCACTGGTTTTGATAAAGCTAAACGACCTATTACAATACCAATGTTTAGGACTAAAGCTTGGTTAAAGCGTATAGATCCAACAATGAATGTACAAAAGATAAGAGAGGAATTGGTCGCAGACTTAGTTCCTCTTTTTGATTCTGTACCATCTATAGCGATAAGACCATCTAGTTTTTTAGAAGATGATTCACATCTTTTAGAAATTAATGCTTGTGATTTACATATAGGTAAGATAGGAATTGAAGGAGATAAGTATAGTATAGAAATCGCAAGAAACAGAATGTTAAATGCTTTAGAACATCTTATTAAAAGGTCAAGTGGTTTTTATATAGATGAAATACTATTTGTTGTAGGAAATGATTTTTTGAATGCAGATGGAGATTGGCCTGTACCATCTACTACAAGAGGTACACCACAGTTTAATACAGATAAACATATGGAAATGTATAGAGCTGGAAGAAAACTATTAATAGAGTGTATTAATATGCTTATAGAGATAAGCCATGTTCATGTTATGGTAATACCAGGCAATCACGATAGGGAGTCCATGATGCACATAGGTGATGCTATAGAAATATATTATGAAAAAAATGAAAATGTAAGTGTGGATAATTCAATGTCTATGATGAAAGCTTATCGCTATGGTAGATGTTTAATAATAAATGATCACGGTGATGGACCTAAATTAAATGATTTACCTGGAATAGTATCACAAAGATACAGAGATGTTTGGAGTGAAGTTAAATATGTTGAGGTACATAGAGGACATTACCATACCAATAAAGCCTATAAGATGCAGGCTGTAGAAGAATTAAATGGATTGACTGTAAGAAACCTATCCAGTATGTCAGCCACTGATGAGTGGCATGACATGAAAGGATATGTAGGTAATGTAAAGAAAGCTTCTGCTTTCGTTTGGAATAAATATAATGGTGTTCAGGCTAAGTTAAACTACAATGTGTCTATTTAACTAGGCCATATTGTTACCAATTCATCCATATTATCTAGTTTTATTTATAGATAGTAAAGCTGCATCCACTTTTTTTAATTGTTTCTGCAGCCATCTTCTATATCTTATAAGTTTACCTTTATAAGTCATACTAATTTATCTTTAATAAATCTAATTAGTTCATTCATTTTACGTTTGTAAAACAAATCAAAATCTACATATACTGTAGTACCATCAGCTGAAGTTTCCTTTGGCTGTGTTTGTTCCCATAATACATATAGTGTATTTCGCAATCTTTGTGAAGGAGTTTTATGGTCAAACTCTCTATCAACAGTTGCGTCTTCAACGGCATCTATTTGCTGTTGTGATATTGGTTTCGTAGATATTACTACGTATCCAGGCTGCTTTAACATACTATACATATTACCTACAATCTCTGGTGTAAGCTCAGGTGTACCCAAACTTACGCGCAAAGAATTATCAGCAAGCGTGCGTATGTTGTCTATGCCGCCTTCAAATACAATCGTGTTTTTACTCATATTTAGTTTGTAAAATACATATATATTGTGGTTGCTAAAATGCCTACGGCACCTATTACAAATCCAAACATATTTGTATCAAATTTATTTTTCATTATTTATAACTTTTACGAACTGTCTTAGGTATGTAACTTTTATCTTCCTTTAGTTGGAGATAATCGTCATATCCTTGTAGACTTTCTTTTAATAATGTTTTCAAATCTTCAAGACGATAGTCATGTTTCGAATTTTCTAAATTATACACTAATGATTGCAATTTTTTAATTGCTACATATTTATAATCTTTAGGTCTCATCTGTTTTTTCTATTATGTTAGTACTTAAGCATTCTGCACATAAAGATTCTTTATTACTTGAATAAAAATCTTCATCACAGTCTTTACAAATATAATAATATTTATAATCATTTTGGATTAATGTGTTCATACTCAGCATTTTAGTAAATTGATCACGCGGATCTCTAGGTATATGGTCGAACCATAATTTACCTAGTAGCTCGTTAGCTTCTTCCTTTGTTTCAGGTAGATTGTTCAAGATTTCAGATCTCATATGTTCGTCATAAGGACATAACATTAATAAAGATTCTATCTTGTCTATTTGCCAATATTCGATTTCTTCCATGTTTATAAACGTCAAAATCCCAGAAGCTATCCAGGACTTTGACTACAAACTATGAAAACACGTGGACAGAACGTCCGAAAAGATATACAAAGATAATTATTTATCTCCGTTAATTTCTTTATCATACCATGCAATTCTTAACAATACTAAGTATCCTATTAAATCATCAATAGTATCAAATGTGTTTTCGTTTATACCTTTATTGGCTATACGCATAATCTTATCATCTATTCTAGCGCAAATACTTTCAACAGCATCTCCTTTAGAAAAAATGTTTGCAGGTTCGGTAGCTGAATTACCGTAGGAATTGTTTTTTTTAATTAACAGTTCCGTCACTCTTTGCATCTCCGATCGTATCTGAGCTTGCATCAAGTCCTTTCTTTTCATTTTCTTCATCTATCAAAATCATTCTATTTAATATATCACTTGCTCCAGGAATAGCCATACAATATTTGTATAGGCCTTTCTCTTCGTCATTGTGTCTTTTCTTGGTGTTGTATATTTTATGAACCCAAGTTAGTAATGCAACTTCGTGTGAACGCAATGCGTCAGTCAAGTTTTGCATAACTGCGTAAACGTTTAAGTCTACTTTTTGTTCTTTACCATCTATGGTAACTTTCTTTTTTGTTTTTGTTTGTATACTCATAATAATTAATTTAATTTCTCTAATTCTAGTATTCTTTGTCTTAACTTTTTATTAGTTTCAAACAAAGTATCAATCAAACCTATACGTTCTGTATTTGGTTTGTACTCTAATGTTCTATAAATTACAGATGCTTTATAGTATTTACTTTTAATATCTGGATCATAATTAGATAAGTGTTCATAGTTTCTGATCGCGTACAATACTGTAGCGTGATCTCTATTGATACTTTTACCTATTTCAGATAATGTATATCCACCGAGATTTCTTGCTACTACACAATATATCATTCTTGCATCTACAATCATCCTTTTTCTACTTGGAGATGTAAAATCAGATTTGTTTATATTGTTAGCAACAACATAACTATTTAAAAAATCTTTGAGTTTTATCATATACTCTTATTTGTACGCCAGGGTTTTCTTTATCGTATTCAAACTCTTCAAAGCTTGGTATAATAAAACTAGCGTTGTCGTCTTCAATCCATTCATTTTTTACCATTAAGTCTTGCACAGTTTGCGCAGGATTAACATAATCAAATCTATGTCTTGTTCCTCTAATAAACTTAAAAGAAACGATAACAGGCAATTGCTTACCTGCTATCAATTTCTCAAAGTCTTTCTTAAAGGTCTTATACTGTGTATCAGTATCCTTTATGTATTTCATAACAGTTTTTGAATTGATAAGCATTTTACCAGTCCATCGTTTAGAATTTTTGCTTGAAGGCACATTCCCTGCTATGAATATCATAGTTTTATAGTTTGACTACAAAACTACAAAATTATTTAAAATGGCAAACCATCGTCAGATTCTACAGTTTGTATAGAACCACCACTTAATGAATGCGTGTTCATAAACTCTTGTTCCTCTTGTGGAGAAATAGGTTTATTGTACTTAGCATCATATTTGATTTTACCACCATCAGCACTAGACCAGCGATACCTTACAGCTTTACGTTTCATTGGTTGCCCATCTCTTACTGTCATATATTCTTCAAATGTAAAACATATGTTTACCCAAGCACCAACTGCTTTTTTAATTGACTCAATGTCATCAGAAAAATCTTTTACACCACAGTTTGTTAAAAACTCATGTAGTGTATTTTTCTTCCATTCAGCTGATTTGGGTGCATCAGATTCTCTTACAGCCCAGAACTTAGCTCTGCCGTATTCACCTGTTTCGTTTACAACGTCAAATTCAATGTAAGGTGCACCACCATAACCATCACGCTGTGATGAGTTAGACACAGATAATATCTGACATCTGTGTGCGCCTTCATTAAAATACTTTTTGTTTTCTACCACTTTGGTAGGCTTGACCTGACAGCTAGCCAAGTCGAAAGGAATTACATTAACCATTTAATTTTGATTTTAATATTTTCATTTGATAATCTTCTATATCGTAGCTAGGCATTTTAGCCTTAACTGCGTCAGCTTTACCAGCTTCAATAGCTTTGAGCATATTGTTAAATTTGTTTTCATCTAGCTTAGGCTTCGATGCAGGTGTGGCTTGCTGTTTTACAGCATTAGCTACTTCTTCATACGATGCTACAGATGTGTCTAGACCAATACCAAGATTGGCTAAAGCACGCCCCCAAGCAGATGTTTCACAGTTTTCTACAAAACTAGTTTTGTTTATAAAGGACGAGCCTTCTTTTTCATACGCATGCCCTGTGGCGCGTATGTTACCATTATCATCAAAGATTGTAGCTTTAATTACACAACGGTCTTCAGTCAAATCTACAACATCTGATGTTAAACACCAGCCTTTGTATGTAGATCTGAAATGTTTCAATCTTTCGTTAACCTCAACGTATTCTTTACCTTTGATGTTAACTGTTTTTAATTTAGTCATTTCTTTCGTGTTTCATATTTATTAAACATTTCGTGCGTCTTTTTACCAGCACGTATTGCAAATACAATTTTTAAGAACTTCCGAAACATCACAGGTCTGCCTCTAAGTACAATGGCAAAGCCAATTTCCTTAAAAACAGATATGATTATACGTCTGACAAGTTTCTTGTCAAGACCTAAATCGTGTGCAATTTCAGATATAATCTTCCTTAGTTTCGTGTGATCAGACATAAGTAAAAATACAAAAATTTGATCTAAAAATCTAAGGAAATGTCCTTGAATTTTGTCAATTCACTAATAAAATTTAGTGTAACTGTACCCACACCAATATTGCGACCTTTCGCAAAAATGATTTGAGCTTTGCCTGCAGTAGATTCACCGTTTTCGTCTTGATTAATACCATAATATTCTGGTCTGTATATCAAGGCAACAATGTCTGCAGCTTGTTCTATCTCGCCTGATTCTCTCAAGTCAGATAGTGTCGGTTTACTCTCGTTTCTAAACCCAACACCACGATTAAGTTGCGATAAAGCAACAACAGTAATGTTTAGTTCTTTTGCTAGGTTTTTTAGTGCCCTAGCCACTTTCGAGACTTCTTGTTCTCGTGTTCCTTTGGCTCCTGAACTTGCTGTGACAAGTTGTAGGTAGTCAACAAACACAAGCTTAACACCGCAGCTATGTACATATTGTCTAGTTTTAGATAATAGATAGTTCAATGATGTGCGTTTGCATTCATCAATGTAGATGGATTTTTCTTGTATATTACTAGCAGTTTGCTGTATACGCAACAAATCTTCAGAAGCTAGTTGTCCATTCTGTATCCAACGTATTGGTATTTCTGACTCAAGTGATACAAGTCTTGTCAAAAGCTGATTAACAGACATCTCGTAAGAGAATATCAAAGCAGCTGATTTGGCGCGCTCTACTGCATTGTATGCAAGATTAAGAGCTAGACTTGTCTTACCCATTGATGAAGCAGCACCGATGATTACAAGATCTGTTTCTTGCCAACCACCAGTAAACTCATCAAGTTTAGAAAAACCTGTTGTTATACCGACTATACCATCGGTATTCATTCTTTTTTCAACGTCTATAAGAAAATCCTTAATCTGCGTATTGATGTTTGCTACATCAACTTGCGTAGTATTAGTAACTTTAGAGTTGACTTTATTAATGTGCTCAATAATTTTATCTACTGAATCTTCATTAATAAACATATTCAACGCTTCATTAATGCCAGCATGCAAATGCTTTCTTTTATAAAACTGTTGTAGTTGTTCAACGCATGATTTAACAGATACAAAATCTGTGTGCGTAGAAAATATTTCAGAAAGTCTGACTCTTTGGCTATGATCACAATCAAGAGCATCAGCCATAGATACAAGATCTATAGCTTTTTGCTCTGATTGCATAACCAAAAACTTATCAAATATGCTCCTGTGGAACAAATTTGAAAACAAATCAGCTTCAAGATTTTCAGCGTTGTCGTAAAATAATTCTGGATGCATAAGTAGTTTACCTAAGAGCTTAGATTCTAGCTCATACATCATCAATTCATCGTGCATTACATAGTTAAAAAGTTGGTGAAGATAATAAATTTTTCGCAACTGAAGACCAATATGGTTCATCTTTTGAAAATGCGTAGTCGTCTATGACATCATTTATAGGATCAATACAATCCAATTCAGGATTATATGCACCTATAATATCATGTGGGAATGTATCACTGTAAACAGGATACATATAGCCCCAACTATCTTTTAACAGATTAGTATGCCAATCTACATGTGACAAATGCTCTGTTATATCATCGAAGGTTTCCTTTTGTTTTGTCCCAGCGTCTTCGATGCCATCGTTGGAACTTTTTGGAAAAAGCGAACGTTGTCCATATACACCATACCCACCATAATCATATGCATTATATGTATATACTGGTTCTTGATATTTATGTTCATACTTTGTTTCACCAAGTTTTTCAATGATTCTCATCATTAAGCTAAGTGTATTCATAGCGTCAATAATATTTACATATTCTTGATCACTATGTGGTTTGTAATAGCCACTAGATATATTAGTGACTGATACATTCGATATAGGTTTAAGTGCCTTGACATCGGTTAGACCACCGTTCTCTTGGAACTTAAATCCGTGTTTATCAAGTAGTGGCTTTACAGCTTTCTTGAACTTTTTAGACATAAGGTTTATACCACCTATATTAGTAACAAAGTCTTCGTTACCACGTCTGTCTGTTTGCAATATATAGCCCACATTCTGAAAGAACTCAGGTGTGGCAGCTTTAGAGCCAACACAACCTCTTTCTTCTGAATGAAAGAATGCTGCTTTAATATTATCAAACTTTTTAATACATTCAAGTGCTGCCCAGATGCCGACTTTATCATCGCCACCTACACCTACTTGTTCCATTTTAGTAGAATCCATAGCATAAAAGTTGTCACCAAGTCTACGTACACCGTAGCCTGTAACAAAGTCATGTACAGTATCTGTGTGTGCAACCACACATGGATATATATCAGCCTTACCTTTGGTAACATATATGTTTGTACCACCAGCTTGCTGTTCTGTGACAATAGTTACACCATCAAGTTCGGAATTAATCTCGTTTATGATAAATGCATTCATGTCACTTTCTTTTCCTGATACACTTTGTATTTCCAAAGTTTCTTCAAGATTTTCTATCATGGTGTCTTCACCAATACTCCATATTTTACGCATAATTTCTCAGTTCTCTATAGTATCCATCTGTGGATCTAGGGTTAATTCTTCGTATTGATGAAGTATCAATAGGTTTTACTCTTGAAGAGTTACTCATAAATCCTAGTTCAGGATATATGTGTTGATAGGTGTCTATGTATGGTAGTTTTTCATAACCATCTTCAGGCCATTCAATAGGTATGCGTACTTGTCCACGCATCTCTTTGCCTGTTGTAGGGTTTATCAAAACAGCAGAGTTATATGATTGCTGTTTTTTGTAGTGATACCCATTATCTCTAGCCCATTGAATCATAAGTGGCTGATAAGTATTACGTAACGTATAAACACGATCCATAATGTTAATGGTATTTACTCTACGATGCACGTTGACGTTTTGCCATAGCAATGCACGGGCAACCATACCGCCATTCTGATCTTTCATTACAAGTATTTTGCAATGTTCACAGTCCTGATATATATTTAAAAATGGTTGACAACGATCATAGCGCATACAACCAGCACCAAGCGTGCCAGTGTAATCGCCACCATGTTCAGACCATTCTTGACTATATGATTCATGATGCATGTATTTCATAACATCATCTTCTATTTCTATATAGTAAGATTCTGCTACACTATCTATTGCAAGAATATTAGCAAACAATTCTACTTCGTGATTACTCACAGAATAGTCATCAAGTTCTACTAGTTTGTATGGCGAAGCCATCATACATAATGACCTGCGCATATCAGAATCTAGTAGTTCTTCTTTCATATTATCTTCATGTATGTGTTCAACAGCTAGTGCTTGATGTAACACAAAACTTGATAGTTTAGGTATAGTTAGATAACTAATCTTTTCAGCATTTGATGCTGCTATACCGTATACAAATGGATGTTTATCTGACCATACACTACGAGTAGATGGTTGTCTGTTAAAGAAATATTTCATTCTGTTACTATCAGACATAAGATTTATTTTTTGCTGAAGATCAGCAGTTGTCCAACTTTGCATTTGTTCAAAATGTTTAAACACTAATCCCCATAGTTCAGGATGTTCTTCCTGATCAACCCATCGAAACATGGATTCAGGATAGTATGTTTCATTTTGATATCCTAACCAAGATATTTTGTTTCTTTGAACGGCTAATGGCGTAGGTATAACCCTAACACCTTTTTGTAGACAATGTTCAAGAACCAATAATCTGCAATCGGTATCTGTGGGTACAGGCATGTGCTTGCCGTAGTACCTCATCTTTTTTATTACTGGTGAATCTACCAGTTCAACGACATTATAATTAACTAGTGACATAGTTCCAAGCTATTTGATTCATTTTATTAGCATTACTAAATAGTAATTTTTCTATACCATTTGGATCACGCTCCATATTTTTAATCTCGTGATTAGTATAGTATGTGACACCATTGAGTAAACCCCACATTGTGTCACCTTTTTCAGTTGTTTCTTTTGCAATACAATCAAGTAGTTTATCTACTTTATTCTTTGTCTTTTTAGAAACAACTTTATTATCATCATAAGCAACTTCATTGATATGTACAGGTAATTTCATAACTGTTTTAACAATGTTTCTTACTGCTGCATCACTAATGCGTTGATTTTTCAAATAACTTATTGTATTATCTGTGTGAATTAATCTGGTAGAAATATCTTCAGCTATTACATCAGCATTGATATTAATACTTTTGGTATGTTTAACTGATTTACCTTTACTAGCAAATAAGTACAACTGATTTGCACAAGACAAAACTGTATTAGATATACCATAAGATAAACCTATACTACCATCATTAGAATCTACAACGAAAATGTATTTTTCATATTCATCATCGTATTGATCTACTTTGAATTGAACAAATATTTTTTTGCCACCATTCAATGCTAAAGCTTTGTGGAATGTATAATCACCATCTACAGCTTCAGCAATTTGCATAGCGCGTTCTACTATTTGTTCATTCTGTGTTTCTTGGTATTGTTTGGTACATACACCAAGTATTTCAAGGTTGTCTTTCCTTCTGATCCCATAGTATCCACTTTCAGACCACATGCCATGCATATTAAAATGCGACACAGGACATTGTGAAAACAATGGAACCTTTTCCACCTCCCAGTCTAACTGAGAGGCAGATAAGATTTCTTTTAATGTCATTTTTATCTTATTGTAAATTTAATTTTACCGTTGCTTACAGATCCGTAACCTGCATATACAGTATTTTCAGTTTGTTTTTCAACTTGGTTTATTAGTTGTTGTGCATTAAAACCATATCCTTTTGGATATTCGTAGATAAATTTTTCTAATCCTCTTAATGCACAATCTTCAGCCATTACAACTACTGTATTAGTTGTGTCTATTAGCTTTCTATGCTGCGCATCTTTGTTTACTTTAATTTTCATCTATTTTTCTATTATTTCTATTGACGTATTCACTTGTGGGTTGCCTTTGACAGCTATAGCTTCAAGCTTTTTTAACCCACGAGTGTGCTTAGATAACTTATTTATAGTCTTAGCGCATTCGTTTATCCACTCCTGCTTTACAGACTCGTAGTTATCACCTTCTTCTATTTCTATGGTTACACCATAGTTCCACTTAACTGACTCGAAGTTACCCGTATTAACGGATTCAGAGCAGTTTACATTTAATTGTAATACTTTCATAATTTATTTGATTTTTTCCATAGATAAAGCGATCGAGCACTAACACCTAGCACTTTTGCCGCTTTTTCTACTCCATATTTATTCAAAGCATTTCTTATTGCTTTGTCTTTCATTTCTTTAATAGTCATCTCTATTATATTCTTGCGCATCTTCTCGTCTGCGTTCATTGTATTCATATTCACTAATCATTTCATATTGTGAATCGTCTTCTTCGCATTCTGTGCATATCATATATTCGTCTGCGTGTTCTTTACACTTACCACAAATATCTGTATGTCCCCAGAATCTAGCGTCACAGCAATTACTTGCACCGCTACCTATTTGTTCCACGCCACAACAGCTGGTTACCTCATCAGAGGTCCAGCCGTCATCTTGTGGATTAGATAGTTTCCAATTATCGTAACTCACCACCAAGCCCAATATTTGATTTTGTAGCCATCTTTTATGTAGTTCATAGCTTCATAGATAGCATCCAAATCTTGTTCTTTATAGTATTCACAGGCATCATTACCCCAAAAGAATCCACTTCTTTCTTGTAATGTACCTGTTAGTACTCTGGTTTGCAAATCAAGTAAATCCTCGTGAGTTACTTGCAGTACATGTGATGAATTAAATCCACCCATAACGTCAGTATATGCGTTACCGCCTTTTTCTGCGTACAAATCATCAAACCAGCCGTGCAGGTATGGATGTTTACGCCAAGTTGTTATATTTATTTCTTCAGATGGATTGTATTTAAAATCTATCTGTTTTCTGTTTCTGCCTTTGTAGGCAACTAATCCATGGTCTAGTCCCATATTATTTTGATTTTAATTTAGATGATATTATACATACTATCAGGGCTACTGAAAAGCAGCCCGTCAAGTATGTTGCAAGTGATATTATAGGTGTCACTTGATTTTTAATTTTTCGATTACTTTATTAAATCGATATTTAAGTTCTACTTTAGCGTGACCTACGTTACGCTTAAACTTATTTTCATCAAACTGTTCTACAGTTCTCTGTAATTCTCTTAGTTTATTCAGAATCTTTTGACGCATAATTTAATAACATTTCTTTGTTAATTAATTGATTCATTAGTAGCATCCATTGAGGCATACTAGTTTCACCATTTATTCTCAAGAAATTATCTACGAGATTTCTTGCATCTTTTAATTGTTCTTGCGTATTGCAAGAATCTATTACTGATGAACAGTATTCATAATTTTTATTATCTAAAGTCATCATAATTGTTATTATTATATATTGCTTCTAATTGCTCTTGTGAAAATGTTGCTTCAGCTTCCTTTTCAGCAATCTCAGGCTCCATAATAGTTTTCTCAGCAAGCTCTTCAGCTTTTTTAAAAGCATATCCAAGTTTAATATTATACTGAGTGTTTTTAATTGCATAGTGATTACCATACTTTTTGATATGTTCGGTGTTTTCCATAAACTCTTCACCCTGTGGGATGATAGTAAATGCTACATAGCCGTTTTCACCAGCCATTTTTTCTAGTTCTTTTAAAGATACTAGACAGTTAACTTTAGTTTTACCGTTGTTTGTAAACGATTGAAATTTACCTTTTATTAAATTTGACATAGTTTTATTATTTTAAATATTAGAGATTATGTTTCTTCATTAGCGATGTGCCAATGGTAAATATCAGCCCTGTAAGAATAGCTGTGATCATACCTGAGAATGTACCCAGAAACAATAGTGGTAGTCCTAGCGTTAGCAGGACATCCCATAATACGTTTGTTTTTATAAACGTTTTTCTTGACATTACTTTGCGTAATATTAAGTAGAAACCAGCAGCACTAGCTGCACTCATCCAAATGATATTCATAATTTATTGATTTAGTTTATTAATTAAATGTTTGAT
>VMHT01218450.1_pt1 | contig 21632 bp, 15 predicted proteins | sample 4693611 | NCBI WGS metagenome assembly VMHT01 (sample SAMN12280063, study PRJNA550983) | marine metagenome | isolation source: seawater sampled from same location over 5 years 0.02-0.2 micron viral filtrate | place: USA: collected off the coast of southern California halfway between the port... ...
TGTACCCTTGGCTGCGCATGATCAGATACTGCTGGGTGAAGGTGATCGTGTTGTTCGCGATCCAGTAGACCACGAGGCCGCTCGCGAAACCGCCCAGCATGAACATGAAGACCCAAGGCATCCAAGCAAAGATCATCTGCTGTGTCGGATCGGTGGGGGCCGGGTTCAGCTTTTGCTGCAGGTACATGGAGATACCCAGCAGAAGCGGCAGAATACCGATGAACACCAGCGCCAGCATCGAGCCGGGCTCGGGGGCCGCATAGGGCAGCAGGCCCCAGAGGTTCATGATCGAGGTCGGATCGGGCGCGCTGAGGTCTTGGAACGGGCCAAAGAAGGGCGCGTGGCGCAATTCGATCGTGACAAAGATCACCTTATAGAGCGAGAAGAAGATCGGGATTTGCAGAAGGATCGGCAGACAGCCCGCAGCGGGGTTTACCTTGTTCTTCTTGTAGAGCTCCATCATGCCCTGCTGCATCTTCTGACGGTCGTCGCCCGCATCTTTCTTCAGCTTTTCCATTTCGGGCTGAAGTTCCTTCATCCGCGCCATGGAGACGTAGGATTTATAGGCCAGCGGGAAGAGCAGCGCCTTGATCAGCAGCGTCAGGCCGATGATCGCAACGCCCATGTTGCCGATGAGCTGGTTGAGGTTGTGCAGCAGCCAAAAGATCGGCTTGGTCAGGAAAAAGAACCAACCCCAGTCGATGCTGTCGATGAATTTGGCCACACCGGAGGCTTGGTAATCCTGCAGGGTTTCCCACTCCTTCGCACCCGCGAAGAACTTGCTGGAGGTGCTCACGCTTTCGCCTGCCGCGACCGAGCGGGTCGGCTGGCGGGTGAAGGCGCGGTAGGTGTCGGCGCGCGGGTCATAGGTGAGCGCCTGCTCAAAGGTCTCGCCCGCGTCGGGGATCAGCACGGCCTGCCAATAGTGATCGGTGAAGCCAACCCAGCCCTCGGTGACGCCTTCGGTGACCACGGCGGGGCGGCCCCAGGTGCTGTTCACGTCGGCTTCGGCGATGTCGTCCCAATCGACTTCGGAAAGCTCACCATTGGCCATGGCCACGGCGCCTTCATGCAGGATGAAGAAGCTTTTCAGGTCTTCGGGCAACCCGTGTTGCGCGATCATGCCGAAGGGGGCGAGGTTCACCGCGCCTTCGCCATTGTTGGTCACGCTCTGGGTGATGTCGAACATATACTCGTCGTCGACCGAGATGGTGCGGGTAAAGACCTGACCGGCACCATTGTCCCAGCTTAAAGTGACGGGGCTGTCGACGCCCAGTGTTTCGCCCTCACTCAGGGTCCAGAGCGTATCGACACCCGGCACGGCATCGGGCGCAAGGCCAGAGCCTGCGGCCCAACCATGCAGCGCGTAATAGGCATCGCTCGATCCTTCGGGGGAGAGCAGGGTCACGATTTCGGCGTCTGCGTCGAGCGTGGTTTGGTAGTCGTTCAGTTTCAGGTCGTCGATCCGACCCCCCATGAGCGAGATGGAGCCGCTGACCTTGTCGGTCGCAATGGCCACGCGGGGGGCAGCCGCCAGAGCCGCGCGGCGGCCTTCGGGTGCGGCGCCTTCGCCATCCTCCGTGCCGGGCGCGGCAGCGGTGTCGGCGGTGGAGGCGGGGACCGAGGTGCCCTCGATGGTTTGGCTGGTCTCTGTGCCGGGTTCTAGCGCAGGGTCGGCTTCGGGGGGCGGGAACAGGAGGAACCACACGAGGATGACGGCAAAGCTGAGCGCCGTGGCAAGGATGAGATTCTTGTTCTGTTCGTCCATGGGGACCGCCACCTGATGTCTTTGAATATCACGGGGGTTCAACAGAGTGCGGGGCCAAAGGTCAAGTGGAATCGGGTAAGGTTGGGGGCAATGTACCGTGGTTTTGGCCCATCTGGCATGGGTTTTGCGGAGTTTCGCCGGGGACGGTTGCGGGTGGCCTGTGGCACTGGCTTTGACTGGGCCGGGGCCGAAGGGGTTTGGCGGCCTCGGCGCGAGGGGCGTATCATCTGCTCGCGGTAGGCACGGCGTGCTACATTTGGCGCGTGCATATCGGACGAGGGCGGCGGCGCTATGTGGCGCGCCCGTTCATAATGCGGGGCACATCTTGCAGTTTTGCATTGTGGCGGGCGATCCAATCAAGTGTTTGCTCAAAAGGCATGGGGCGGGCGATGCCGAAGCCTTGCACGTGGTCACAGCCGAGTTGGGCCAACAGGACATGCTCCCCCACCGTCTCCACCCCTTCGGCAAGGGTTTCGACGCCCAGGCGTTCGGCCATGGTCAAGATGGCGCTGATCATGCGTTGCTGATCGGGGTCGCGATCGGCCTTCATGACGAAGGAACGGTCGATTTTGATCCGGCTTACCGAAAAGCGGCGGATGGACGCGATGGAGGCATGGCCGGTACCGAAATCATCAAGGTCAATGCGGCAACCGAGCTTGCGCAGGGCATTTATATTTCGGGTGATCACATCATCGGCGGCAGAAGCGACGACCGTTTCCAGTACTTCGATTGCGAGCCTTTCGGGGGATAAATCAAAACGGTCCAACTCCCACGTGACTTTGTCGATGAGCTGAGGGTTGGCAAGTTCGCCGCCTGCGAAATTCACACCGATTTGGGGCACTTCGGTGCCGGAGCTATCCCAGGCTTTGAGCGCAGCGAAGGAATGATAAATCATTACCTCGGCCAAACGCTCCAACAGGCCAGCTTCTTCGACGGCGGGCAGGAAATCGGAGGGCGGGATCATGCCTTGGACCGGGTGGTTCCAGCGCGCCAGTGCTTCAAAGCCGGTGATTTGGCCGGTGTCGGTTGAGATCTGCGGCTGGAACCATGGTTGAATCTGCCCGCTGTCCAATGCCTGCGCGACCTCCTCGCGCAGTTCTGCGCGGCTTTCGGTTTCCCGGCGCATCTGGTCAGAGAAGGCGCGGATGGAAGATGGCCCGCGCCGCTGGCCGCTGCGCAGCGCCGTGGCGGCGGCAGCAAGCCAAGCGGAGCCATCACCGCCCGGGGCGCGGGTGTTGAGGCAAAATCCGACGGAGGCCGTGAGATAGATCGTAACTCCATCGACAAAGAACGGTTCTTCCAAAGTGGCCTGAAGCCGCCCGGCGAGTTGAATGCAAAGCTCAAGATCAAGCTGGCGGACCGGGGTCGTGCAGATGGCGAAACGTGCTTCGCCCATCTTGCCGATGATATCGTCATCCCGCAGGGCGCTGTGCAACCGTTCGCCGCTTTGCCGCGCAATCGTATCTGCGGCAGATTGGCCGTAACGTTCGATAATCTGGTCAAAATCCTCAAGCGCGATAAAGCTTGTTGCCGACAAGCGCCCCTGTGTTCGGGCGCTTTGAAAGACCTGTTCGGTCAGCTCTTCAAAGGTGCTGCGCTGTAGTATGGCGGTGTGCGCGTCACGGGGAAACGTCGCCCCCTCGCCAAACCGCTGCCCCGCAAGAAAAAGAAGCGGCAGCGCGGCGGAGACGCCAAACAGGGCCATTTCACCGCCAATCCAAAACGCCAGCAATGACATCGCGGGGAGAAAGGCCAGAGCGGCCTGGCCGCTAAGCAATGCGGCGAGCGACTGGCGCAGTTGCCCGGGCCCAGTGGTGCGGTAATGTGCCATCGCGATATCCCTCTTCAATGCGCGCCATGCCTGCGCTGATGGGGGTGGGATATCGCCTTTAGGGTGTGTCGTGGGTTAACAGAGACCGGTTTTTCGCGGATTATTATCTAAAATTGTTCTTGCTCTGTACTCTCAATGTTCCGCGTAAGCCCGGCAAAGTCGAAAAGCTCGGGATCCAGCAAATGTGAGGGCCGGGCGTTCATCAGGGCGCGGAACATAACTTGCCGACGACCGGGGCTATTGGCCTCCCATCCGTCGAGAATCGCCTTGACCTGCTGGCGTTGAAGCCCGTCCTGCGACCCGCAAAGATCGCAGGGAATGATCGGATAATTCATCGCCGTGGCAAAGCGTTCACAATCGCTTTCAGCCACATGGGCGAGGGGGCGGTAGAGGAGCAGATCGCCTTCTTCGTTTACCAATTTGGGCGGCATCGTCGCCAGCCGTCCGCCGTGGAAAAGGTTCATGAAAAAGGTTTCAAGGATGTCATCCCGATGATGCCCCAGCACCACGGCGGAGCAGCCTTCCTCCCGCGCGATCCGGTAGAGATTGCCCCGGCGCAGACGGCTGCAAAGGGCGCAGAAGGTGCGTCCGGCGGGGATCTTGTCCATCACGATTGAGTAGGTGTCTTGATATTCGATGCGATGCGGAACGCCCATCTTTTCAAGGAATTCCGGCAGCACGGTGGCCGGAAAGTTCGGCTGGCCTTGATCGAGGTTGCAAGCCAGAAGCTCGACAGGCAGCAGGCCGCGCCATTGCAGTTCATGCAAGATCGCGAGCAGGGTGTAGCTGTCTTTTCCGCCGGAAAGGCAGACCAGCCATTTGGGTTTCGGCGCGCCCTCGGCGGTCGGCTCGACCATACCGTATTGGTCGATCGCCTCGCGGGTCATGCGGACGATGCGCTTGCGCAGTTTCTTGAACTCGGTGCTTTGCGGTGCGCCGGCAAAGAGGGGGTGAATCTCGTTGGTTTCGTCCAGCATCGTCGGTCTCTCACTATCTGCTTGGCTTCACCTAGGGCATTTTACCCCTTTGCCGCAAGCGTGGCGCTAGTCTGGGACGTTGTCGATCCCGCTGTGGCCCCACGGGTGGCAGCGGGCGATGCGCCGTGCGGCCAGCCATCCACCCCGCAGCCCACCGTGTTTTTGCAAGGCTTCCAGCGCATAGGCGCTGCAGGTGGGCTGGTAGCGGCAATTGTATCCAACCCATGGGCTGAAAAGCAGCCGGTAGCCGCGCACCGGCAGGGCGAGCAGCGCCGCCAAGGGGGTCATTTGCGCGCCCCGTGCAGGATATCAAGCGCGCGGGTGAGATCGGCTAGCAACTGGTCGAAAGGCAGGGCCGCTGTCGCCTCGCGCCGCCCGACAAAGACATAGTCCATGCCTGCGCGCCCTGTCTGAGGCAGCGTCAGCCGTGCGATTTCCCGCAGGCGGCGCTTGGCGCGGTTGCGGGCAACGGCGTTGCCGACCTTTTTCGAGCAGGTAAATCCCACGCGAATGGTCGCCGCACTGGGCTCAAACTCCCGGCGGGGTCGCATTTGTAGAATAAATCCGGGGGTCGCCACACGTTTGGCGCGGCTGGCACGCTGAAAGTCCGCCCGTTTAGTCAGGGTTTCCAGACGCAGAGAAACCGCCGGGGCAGGGTTCCCCTTCGTGGCGCAAGTGCCATTCAAGGGTGCCTCCGGCGGTGTCATACTCTGGTTCCGAAGATCGAGGGCGCTTACGCGCTCAGCGATTTCCGGCCCTGCGCGCGGCGTGCATTGATGATCTTACGGCCGGCTTTGGTGGCCATGCGCGCGCGGAAACCATGGCGCCGCTTGCGCACGAGGTTCGAGGGTTGAAAGGTGCGTTTCATCGCTCCGTCTCCATCTAAAGCTGGCTGGGCACGGAATCACTTGAAGGGTTCCACCGCGGCCAGCGTCAATTCAAGCCCGTCCTCTAATGGGGCGGGGCGCGCAAGTCAAACCCCCTGAGGCGGAAAAACTGCGCTTTGCAACAAAATGCCGGTCAGAAGGGCGCGGTTTGTTTCAGTTCGCCCTTCTACCCTGCGGAATCGGGGCTCTGGGCACAAGTCCTATCAAGCGCGCGTGAGGAGCCTGTTCCTGCGCGCTGGTTCACGCCATCATTAACGAAACGACAAACGGTCTGATCTAGGCCCAATGAAAGTGTTAAAATGAGCCGTCAAGACCAGAGTAAGCCCGCGCTGATGCGCTACCTGCCCCTTGCGGTGATCGTGGTGGTCGCCGCCATCGGCGCATTCACCCTGCGCGATTACCTCAGTTTCGACGCCCTGCGCGACAATCGTGAGGCGCTCATCGCCTTTCGCGACAACAACTACCTGCTGACCGCGCTGGTCTTTGTCGCCGCCTATGTAGTGATCGTGGCATTCTCCCTACCGGGGGCCACAGTGGCGACATTAACTGGCGGCTTTCTGTTCGGGCTGTTTCCCGGTGTCCTATATAACGTGGGTGGGGCCACACTCGGCGCGATCGTGATCTTCCTGGCGGCGCAATGGGGTCTGGGCGACCGGCTGAAAGAGCGGATGGATGCCTCTGATGGGGTGGTGCGCAAGATCAAGGCAGGGATCGACGATAACCAGTGGTCGATGCTCTTCTTTATCCGGCTCGTGCCGGTGGTGCCGTTTTTCGTTGCGAATCTGGTGCCCGCATTCCTTGGCGTGCCATTGTTTCGTTTCGCCATCTCCACGTTTTTCGGCATCATGGCGGGGGCGCTGGTCTTTACCTCAGTCGGGGCTGGGCTAGGTGCAGTCTTTGCCCGAGGTGAGACGCCGGACCTCGGGATCATCTTTGAACCCCATATTTTGCTGCCCATTCTGGGTCTTTGCGTTCTGTCGCTGCTGCCTGTGGTGATCAAGACATTTACCGGCAAGAAGGATCTGCTGAAATGACCACTCGTATTAAAACCGACGTTCTGATCATCGGCGCAGGCTCTGGCGGGTTGTCGGTGGCGGCGGGGGGCGTCCAGATGGGCGCGGATGTGACCTTGCTCGAAGGGCACAAGATGGGCGGCGATTGCCTGAACTATGGCTGTGTGCCGTCGAAGGCGCTGATCAAGACCGGCAAGACCGCCCATGCTCAACAGCACAGTGCGCAATATGGGGTCGCGAATGCCGCCGGAGCGGTGGATTACGCGGCCGCCAAGGATCACGTGGCCAATGTGATCTCGCAAATCGCGCCGGTCGATTCGGTTGAGCGGTTTGAAGGACTGGGCGTGCGGGTGATCCGCGAATACGGGCGCTTCATTTCCGATAAAGAGGTGCAGGCGGGTGATACGATCATCACCGCGCGGCGCATTGTTGTCGCCACAGGATCATCCCCTCTGGTGCCGCCGATTCCGGGGCTGAAGGATGTGCCTTATGAAACCAACGAAACCCTCTTTGATCTGCGTGAGAAGCCGGAGCATCTGATTATTATTGGGGGTGGCCCCATCGGCATCGAGATGGCGCAGGCCCATGTGCGAATGGGCTGCAAAGTCACCGTGATCGAAGGTAGCCGCGCGCTTGGCAAGGATGACCCCGAATTGTCCGAGGTGGTTTTGCAGACCCTGCGGGACGAGGGAGTGGTCTTTGAAGAAGGCAGCGATGCCGCCAAGGTCAGTGGCGCGGCGGGCGCGATCACGGTTGAGACCAAGGATGGCCGTGTGGTCAAGGGCTCGCATCTGCTGATGGCCGTGGGGCGCAAGAGCAACATCGACCGGCTCGACCTGGATAAGGCCGGGGTAGAGACCACCAAAGCAGGCATCAAGGTCGATGACAGCCTGCGCAGCAGCAACCGCCGCGTCTATGCTATTGGCGACGTGGCAGGCGGGCTGCAATTCACCCATGTGGCGGGCTATCACGCCGGGGTTGTGATCCGCTCGATCCTTTTTGGCCTGCCGAGCAAGACCAAATTACACCATATCCCATGGGTCACCTATGCCGCGCCGGAGCTGGCGCAGGTCGGGCTGACCGAGGCGCAGGCGCGGGAAGAACATGGCGACAAACTGGAGGTCGTGCGTTTTCGCTATAACCACAACGACCGCGCCATCGCCGAACGTCAGACCAAAGGGTTCATCAAGGTCATGGTGGTCAAGGGCCGCCCGGTCGGGGCCAGCATCGTCGGCCATCAGGCGGGTGAACTGATCACCCTGTGGTCACTTGCGCTGGTCAATAACATGAAGATGAGCCAGATTGCCGCTATGGTCGCTCCTTACCCCACGATCTCGGAAGTCAACAAACGCGCGGCGGGGGCCTATTTCAGTCCGCGCCTCTTCGAAAGCGCGTTGGTTAAAACGGTTGTGCGCGCCGTGCAGCGCCTGTTGCCCTGAGATAGCACATGATTCACTCGCTCTCTGGCCGTTTGCTGATCCTCACCACCATCTTTGTGATGCTGGCCGAAGTGCTGATTTTCGTCCCCTCCATCGCGCGGTTCCGCGAGGAATATATGCTGACCCGGCTGGAGCGGGCGCAGATCGCGTCGCTGGCGCTTTTGGCCGACGATATGCTCGACCCGGAGTTGGAGGCGGAGCTGCTGCGCAACGCCGAGGTCTTCAACGTGGTACTGCGCCGGGACGAAGCGCGGCAATTGGTGCTGGCCTCTCCGATGCCGCGGATGGTGTCGCAAACCTATGATTTGCGCGATGCCTCGGCGACGGTGTTGATCCGCGATGCCATGCTGCGACTGTTCCGGCCCGGCAATGAGGTGGTCCGCGTGATCGGCGCCCCGGTGCGCGAGGCGGGGTTGTTGATCGAAGTCACGATGGAGACCGCGCCGATGCGTGTGGCCATGCTCGACTACGGGATTCGCATCCTCATCCTCTCGGCGGTGATCTCAGTCATCACGGCGGTGCTTTTGTTTTTTGCTATGCGGGCTTTGCTGCTCAAGCCGATCAAGCGGGTGGCAGGGCATATGCAGCGCTACGCCGCCGCGCCCGAGGACGCCCGGCGGATCATTGAGCCCTCCGCCAGTGTTACCGAATTGCGCGAGGCTGAGGTGGCGCTTCAGAAGCTCCAGACGGACCTGACACAGGCGCTGAAACAGAAAGAGCGTTTGGCCCAATTGGGCAGCGCGGTCAGCAAGATCAGCCATGATCTGCGCAATATCCTCACCTCGGCGCAGCTGTTCACCGATCGGATCGAGATGTCCGAAGACCCAACGGTCAAACGCATGGCGCCCAAGCTCGTCAGTTCCATCACCCGTGCGGTGCACCTATGCGAATCGACACTGGCTTTCGGCAAGGCCGAAGAGCCGGGACCGACGCTGACCCTCATGCTGCTGGAAGAACTGGTAGAAGAGGTCATCGACGGCGAACGCCTTGCCGACCCCGAAAGCGACATCAGCTTTGCCGCCGACATCCCCGCGAATCTGACCGTGCGTGCGGACCCCGAACAAATGTACCGCGTGCTGGCCAATCTGATGCGGAACGCCCGGCAAGCGATTACCGCCACCGGCAAACCGGGCGAAGTCTATTTGCGGGCCGAGGATATGAGCGATGCGTGGTGCGTCACCGTCAGCGACACCGGCCCCGGCCTGCCACCGAAAGCGCGAGAGCACCTTTTTACCGCGTTTCAGGGCGGTGCGCGCAAAGGTGGGTCGGGCTTGGGTCTGGTGATCGCATCCGAACTGGTGCGCGGCCACGGCGGCACCTTGGCCCTGCGCAGCAGTGGGCCGGAAGGGACTGTTTTTGACATAACACTGCCCAAGGGGGACGGCACCCTATAGATTTTCGCATAAAATTGCATTTCCTCAAAACGAGGGCTTGCAACTCCCCGGGGCTAAGACTAAACCCCCGCTCAGTGGACCGATAGCTCAGCTGGATAGAGTACCTGACTACGAATCAGGGGGTCGGGGGTTCGAATCCTCCTCGGTCCGCCACTACCCAAAATTGAAGAACGCAGCGCTTTTGGCGCGTCTCACCCGTCTTTCGGCGGGTTGTAAAAGCCCGTGTCGCGGTAGGGTTGGTCAAAGGCGTGATCCATCAATTCCAGATGGTCTTGGCCGTAATACATGTCTCCATTCAGAAAATAGCTGGGCGAGCCGAAGATGCCGCGGGCGATCGCCTCTTCGGTGTTCTCGGCGTGAATGGTCTGAACGTCTGCATCCGTCGCCTGCGCGATCAGAGCGTCGCTGTCGGGATCAATCGCAGCGGTCGCGCGGCGCAGATGCTCGGGATTCGCGAGATCGATATCATCGCGCCAATGCGCCTGAAGAATCGCAAAGGAAAGCGCATCGACATCGCGCCCAGCCCGCGCTGCGGCGATTAGGTAACCGTTTGAAAGGTCGAGCGTATTGTCGTGATGCGTGGGGCGGTGGTTGAGGATGTCCAGCCCGCGATACTGCGCCCAACGGGTGATCTCTCTGCCAAAGAAATAGTCGATATAATGGGGGGTGAAGCCACGAAAATGGGACACCCGACCAGCTGCGATCACCGGATAAAGATCAAAGGGACGGTGGATGAGCTTCGCACCACGGGCGGCGCAAATTTCCAGCAGTTTGCGATGCCCGAGATAGGCGTAAGCGGAATGGGCGGAGTAGAAATATTCAATCGTGTCCAACGTCGGCTCCCTCTGTTGCGCGCATTATGGCGGAAACCGATGTGCAGGCAAGGACGGAGGCCGAAAGGTGAGGGTAGAATCGCGAAAGCGCTAAAAGCAGAGCAGCTAAATCGGCGAAAGTCGCTCAATACCGAGTTTTGGGTGTGGTGTTTGCCCGAGGGCGGGGCGCAATCGCGCGGGCCTGCCGGGGCTGGGGGCGCTGCTTTGCCACGAGTACCAAGGCCACCGCGGCCGTGATCAGTATCAGGAATTCGTACGTCCACATGAGCCATTCCTCCTAGTGCATCTTCATAGGGTTAACGACGCCTACACCCGCTGGGTTCCGCCCTCCTACCGGAGGCAGCGGTCTTTGGCCGAGGCCGTAATAAAAAGCGCCAGGGCATACTAGCGGGCGGCCTTATCGGTTCAACTGTTGTTCGGGCATCAGGCCATCTGGCGCGTAACGGCCATCGTAGCGACGGCGGGCTGGGGCACCAGCGATGTGATCACGCAGGCAGGGTACGATGCGATTGTCCTGCACCGCCTGGGCCATGGTCTTGGCAGTGACGTACATGAGCCGCGTAAAGTCGCTGCGCATTCCGACCCGGTACTGGCCGAGGGAATGTCTTTTCGAACGAGCGGGGCAGCTACCTGGAATGCAAATTCACCGTACGCTTGGAGAAGATCGTGATCCTGCGCGCCGATGGTCTGGAAATCTTCTCGGAAATGCCGCGCGAGGTGCAGCGCCGCAGCTAAAAAAGTGGCCAAAGCGGCGAAAATACGCACGCTGTGGCCTGGAGGGAGACAGAGAGAGAGAGAGAAAGAGAGAAGGGGGCGCGTGGTTAGGAGGTGCCGAGTGCCATGTTTTCAAAAATGCTTTTCATATGGCTGTCGAACTCATTCCACGTGATGACGGCCCGGTTGCCCGCATGGCCGTGATAATAGGACCGGCCCGTTGACGTGGGCAGCCCGGCCCAGATGCGGGCGAGGTTCTCCATAAAGCGATGGCGACTGATCTTACCCTTCATGAAGGGGGTAAAGCCCGCATCTTCGAGCAATAGGTCGGCCAACAGGTCTTGGACCTGTGGGGTAAAGACGTCACTTTTGCTCAGCCCGGCTTCGGCGACGAGCGTTTTCAAGGTGTTGGGGATGAACTGGTAGCGCCCGATGGCATGGGGCTGGCCGGGGGTGGCCGCGATCCAGCGGTAGATTTCGCCGATGGTCATGCTTGTGGGGCGCTTCGGCGGCTTGACCCTTGCCCCGTGTTGCACCGCGTCATAGCCTTTGCCCCCGGCCTCAGCCGACGCGATGACATGGCGCACGGCGGCGGATGGCCCCCCGCGCGTGGGAATGGCAAGCTTGCGCGGTGCGCGTTTGGCGGTTGTCTTGATCATGCTGCGGTTAAGGTAAATGCGGTCCTCCGAAGCGGAGGGCGACAGGGCGAAATTCAAGCCGGTGACGGCGATCTTCCTGCTGTCGAAACGGGCGAAATCATTTGCATTTGCCGCACCGGAAAGGGTGACGGCGATCAGGCAAAAGGCAGTGCTGGCAGCGAGCTTTTTCATCTGGGTTTCCCATCTGGGTTGGATGTTGCGTTGACCCTGATCATGCGCGCTTAAAATCGATATTTCATTAATGCGGACAGCTAGTTAGCGTCTCGAAAGGATAGTTGGTCCGGCGCTAGGAATAGGCCAGGTCACCTTTGGAGCGCAGCAGCGCTCTGAAAGAGAAATGAGCCACGTTCCAGATGCGCTTGGAACGTGGCTCTCCCTCGGGGCTGAGTCTCCCGGTCAGCTTCCGAGGAACTGGTCGAACTGGGTCCAGAGTGAGTTGTCCAACAGCAAGTTGAACCGGAAATAGAACCCTTCGTCATAGAGGCCGCTTTGCCCTGCCACCCGGCCACGGGCCTTGTTGTAGCCGAGCGCCAGCAGGATACCTTCGCGCGGGGTAAAGCCGAATTCAGCGCCGATCCCGTTGGAAGAGTTGCCCTCGCTGTCCCACAGATGCGTGGCGTTGAGGCCGAGTTGGAAACGGTCATCGCCGAATTCGTAGTTCAGACCGCCTTGGATCAACTGCGTGGTGGTATTGGCCGCCGCGCCGGCATGGGTGCCGATCTTTTGGTACTGGCCGGCATATTTGCCGTTGATCCGAAGGTCGGCGTCGATCTCGTAATTCGCATCGATCGACCATAGGTGCGTTTCCGTGCTGGCGTGTTTCTCCTCCAGCCGGTGTTCGTACCACGCCAGCACATCAAGGCGGGCGTTGTCCTTGGGGCGATAGGCTGCGCCGATGCGGGTGCGCATACGGCGGGAGTCTTCGCTATCGCGCCGATCAAGCGCGGCACGGCTGCGCGCCAGAACGGTGAGGTCCGGGGTGACATTGCCCGCGATGCCGATGCTGGCGTAGTGGGTTTTGCCGGACTCTTCCCATGTGGTCTCCAGTTCGGCATCACCGACCCAATCGCCATCCGCCGACTGCCAGCTTGTGCCGATTGCGAATGATGTTAGCTCACCGTCATCGGTCTCAAGGTTGCGCGAATGCTCGAGATCGGCGCGCAGATTGGTGCTTTCGTTGATGTCCCAATCGACCGACAGACCCTGCACCATGGTGGTGTCGCTTGTGCCGCCGGCTTTGGTCATCTCGGTCCGACCAGTAACCCATTCGTTCAGCGTGTAGGTGAAACCATAGGCGGCGCGGGTGACCAGCTCGTCACTGCCGAATTGAAGCTCGATCTCATTATAGACGCGCCAACCGTTCTTAGGCTCGTCATAGAGGCCGAGGGTCAGTTCAGTGGGGGCGTCACCACCGAGCGGCGCGCGCAGCTGAGCTTCGATCACGGTGCCGGGACGGGCCGCTGGGGTCCAATGCGCGCCTAGGATGAGGGCGGTGTCGGTCTCGCTGCCGCTGGCGGTGCGGTCGCGGCTGTATTCAAGACCAATCTCGCCGCGCAGGGTCTTGCTCAGATGCCGCGAATAGATCGCATCCACGGTCAGCCGAGCGCTGTCGTTGACCCGGTCACGGGTGTATTCCGCGCCAAAGGCGATGTCGCTGCGCTGATCGATCTCTTCGCCATAGCTTAGGCGGACTTGGCTGGTGCCCGGGCGGGCCAGCCCGCCCTGAGCGTAGAAATCGCGCCCGGTGTGGATCGCCTCGAAAGCGAAATGGCGGGTCTCGGTCTTCAGCTCGTAGGACAGGCGCGCGGCGGTGTCGTTCTCGCCCATGGCGTTTTCCGAGCGGGCGACTTCGGCCTCCCACAGACCACCTTGGCGGTCTTCGCGCTGGATATAGGCAGAGTGCATCCGCTGGCGGGCCGTGTTGCCAAGGGGGGCGTCGGCATGCACCGCACGGGCGCCGATGGAGGTCCGCTCGGACAGGGCATAGTTCACCTCGCCTCCGTAGAGCCAATAGGCCTCGGCGCCCTCGGCTTCGACCTCATAGGTCACGCGGATTGACACGGGGTTGCCGTCAAGGTCGAATTGGCGCACCGGCGTGTCGAAGGTGATCGTGTTGCGGAAGAAGTCGAGCAAGTAGTCGGTGCCGCGCAGCAGGGGCGTGGCCGATAGGATATCGCCGCCATCTTCGTCCCGAACAAGGATTTCCACACGCTCGGACCCCTGCACATAGCCGCTCAGGTCAAGGTCATAGGGGCCAGAAACACCGCGCCCGCGGATTTCCTGTTCCTGCTGCTCCTGCGCGGTGCGGGCCGCAAAGACGGTGACCGATACGCGGTCGTTCTCCCAGTGGCCTTTTGCGCCGGTTGCGACACGTTGCAGGCCACCCAGTTTCAGCGCGCTGGCTTCAGGCTCAATGGCGATATCGCCGTAGAGCACGTAAGAGCGGCCCTTCTCCACCTTCACGAAAAGGTTGGACGAAGATTGCGCATCGGCACCGCGTTCGGAATTGTCGCCATAGACGGGGTAGTATTCCTCTCCGCGGATGTCGCGGAACAGGCTGTCTTCGGTGTCACGGTCCGAGCTGTAGCGCAGGGTCAGCAGGGCGTCGCCACGGATCACCCCTTTGAGGTAAAGCTCACCGCGGATCCCGGTTGTGGTATCTTCGAAAGCGCTGATGCGGTCTTCTTCGATGACGTTGCCCGCGTCCCCGCTCAGCGATACCGCGCCTTCGATCACGCCGATCAGAACCCGTTCGTTCAGATCCGGGGTGAAGGTCAGCCGCGCTTCAGCCTCGCCAAAGGACGACCGTATGGTGATCAGATCGGGGCCAGAGGCCTGCGGTGGGATCAGGTTAAAGGTCGCCTCGCCATTGTCGAGATAGGCCTGCACGCCGGGCGCGCTGCTGCGGATGTCGGTCACATCCCAAAGCGACCGGCGGGCCGAGAGGGTCACCGTGCCGGACGCGGGCACCGGGCGACCCCGGGCGTCGAGCACGCGCACCACCACCGGCACCACAGAAGCGGGATTGGCCGCGGCGGTTTCCGGCAAGAGGATCTCGATCCGGGCGGGTTTGCCGGGCGCCGTAAGGCGCAGTGCCTTGCGGACACGTTCGATGCCGAAGCCGTCACGGCCCACCAGGGTCAGCACGTTCTCGCCCGAGCCCAGTTTCACCGCCACATATTCCAGCGCCTGCACGTTGTTCTTTTCCAGACTGGTGCGCTCTCCTACCCGGTCGCCGCCAAGCTCGCGGCCATTCACCAAGAGCGTCAGCGTCAAGTCAGCCTTGCCCTTAATCCGGATGTTCTGGGTGGCGCGGGTGACGGCGGTGTCTTCGGCAAAGTCGACAAAGCCGGGGGCGCTATCAAGGTTAGGGATCATGCTGTCGAGCGTTTGGCGCTGCGCCGAGGCACGGGCGGCTTGAGCCACAGAGGAGGCGTCGACCCCGGCCTCTTCGTTTTGTGCGGCGACCATGCCGGGGGTCAGCTGGGTGGTGGTGGCGATGCCAGCCTCGCCGCGCACCGACCGGGTGCTGCTGCGCTGGCCGTCGATCGGCAGATCGGTTGCATTCACGCCCGGGGTCTGACGTTTTCCGGCGAAATGATTACGACGTTTGCTGACTTCCTTGAGCGCTTCGGGGGTGCATTGGGCCACGGCAAAGTTCTCGGTTCTAAGCTCGCCCTTTTTCAGTGGCACCACGCGCGACCCACCGCGGCGCAGATCGTTGGTGCGGGTCACTTGCACCGCACTCCCAGCGGGGAGGGTTTCGGGCTGCACGAGGAAAGCGTGGGTCACCGGGCGCATGCCGTTGAGCGAATAGGCACCATTGATATCGGTCACAACGAAGAGCCCTTCTTGGGTCACGATGCGCACGCCGGGAATGCCCGGCTCATCCTTGGCGCGGTCGCGCAGACCGTTGCCGTTGCAATCCATGAACACGGCGCCCAGAACGGTGCCCTGCCGGGCAAATACGCCGCCCGAATTGTCGAGCCGTACCATGGCGCGGGCGGTCTGCGACTGTTGCAGCGCCCCGGTGCCTGCTTGGCGGCCCGAAAGGATCGCGGTGTTTTCAATCCGGCCTTCGCGGGCTGCGGCAGAGAATTGCATCACATAGGACAGCTCATGGCTTGTCAGCGGTTCGAGCATGCCCACGTCAAAGCGCAGATCACCGTTGCCGATCTCTTGCGGATCGTCCAGCGGCTCACCGTTAAGGGTGACCGTGCCGGGAACGAAGTTCACACCATAGGCCGGGCGGTCGAGGATCTCGCCACCGATCAGGGCCTGATGCATGTTGTTGGTAAAGCTGAGCGTATAGGTGACGAATTCACCATGGCCCACGCTGTCGAGGTCCGCAGCTTTGTCCAAGGCCAGCGGCGTGCCGTAATTCGGATCCACCGGAATATCGGAGACGAAAAGCGCGCCGCCCGCGTGGTTGAAGGCGTTGCCCCACCCTGCATCCATCACCTTGCGGCCCATCCCGGCATAGTCCAGCCGGGCGGAGGGGAAGACCCAAGCGGGCGCATCCATCACGGCATAGCGGTAGTCGCCTTCGGGCATTTCGGAGAAGGTGAAGAACCCGCGTTGGTCGGTCTGCGTGCGGGCCATTTCATTGCCCGTACGCGCATCGACAAGGGCGACAGACACATCGGCAACCGGGGCGTTCGAGACGGAGTTGAACAGGAAATTTCCGGGGTTGATCATCAGATCGTCTTCAAGCACCTCACTGTCGCAGGTCGCCGTGGCGATGAAGCTGTCGCCAAAGTCTGTGGCCATGACCTGATCACCAGCGACGGCGGGCGACATCTGCGCCAACGGCAGGGCGGGGGTGAGGAAAATGCCGGTATTCGCGCCGGTCTCGGTCGCGATGATCGTTTCCACGTCGCCGGTCAGCATGCTGCGGATCGTCACCGCTGTGCTGTCGACCTCGGTGCTGACGTTGCAAGTGCCTGAGGTGAGACGCAGACGGGTGTCGCTGCCCGGTGTGCCATAGGGCTGATCGGCGCCGGTTTCGGGGTGCTCGAACACCAATGTGCCAGCTGTCTCCGACTCGCGGTCATAGATCACGGTGTTGGAGGCCAGCAGTAAGGTGCTCTCTTGGTTGTTGTAAAAGGCGGAGGCGGTGTTGTGCACCTCGACCTTGCCCAAGGCGGCAGGCACGCGCACCGAAAAGCTGGGATCGGTGGCATGGCCGATGGCGTAGTCGCCCTCATGAAAGAAGGCCACCGCATCCACATCGTGGGAAAGCCCTGCGGGGACCACGCTGAGGTATTGGTGCGCGGGGGCGCCGCGCATATGAACGAGGGCCGTCATGGTCCCCGAATCCTGCACCGTGTTGAACACGGTATTCAGCGGGATCGCATCGCGCAGCAAGACACCGGTCCGGGGTGTGCCGTCGATCACGATGGGCTGGCCGTCGATCTGCGGATAGCCAAAGGCGTCCCGCTCGGAGTCGTTGCGCAACCGCAGGGTGTAGGTGATGAGCGCGCCTTCGTCGTTTTCCGAGACGACCTGCTCTTTGGAAACTTCGAGCCCGCCTTCTTCGACGCGCGAGACCCCCACCGCTTCTTCGCTCAGGCTTTGGCCATCCTCGGTCACGGCAGAGGCCGTCAACATGCTGGCGAACTGGGTGCTTACAGGGGTCTCTGCGGAAATGCGGAACTCATAGATCAGTTGCAGCCGCTCTCCCGCCGCGAGCATGATGGGCGCGGACATGTCGACCGCCCGGTCTTCGACATCGATCAGGCCGTTGCCGTTCAGGTCGGGGAAAAGCGATTGGCGGGACATCATTTGGGCGCTGCCCTGTTCGCCAATGCTGAGCGATGTGGAAAGCGGCACGTTGCCGGTGTTGATCACGTCGAAATGGTAGCGGCCAAAGGCGCCGCGGGTCAGCAGAAGGTCGGAGTAGCCGGTCACTTCCAGCCCGGGAACTGCGGCGACTTCGGCCCGAACCGGGTTTGAGAAGACACGTTCCATGATGCCAAGGGAGGTATTGAAATAGCTGACTTCTGCCACGTTGCGGATGAAAGATCCGGCGGGGGCCGGGGCGGCGGCGGCGGTGTGGGGCAGAAGGCTCAGGCTCATTGCGGAGGCGCTGATCAGGGCCAGAGCCGGGCGGGCTTTAGACATAAGGAAACTGCGCATCAGCTTGCTCCTGTGCGATCCCTGGAAAAGGGCATGAAATAATTGGGGAGACGGAAACGGGGGTAGAAGGGGGGGGCGCCCCCGGGTGAGCGTTGCTCAGCCCGGGGGCACCGGAGAGGTCGGTTAGTCGTCGACCCGCACGGTGAACTCTACCCGGGCAAAGCCGCCGGGAAGGATCGTGCCATGTGTGCTCGATACGTTGGTCGAGGTGACGGTGGCCGTGCTGGTGCCCGGGAACAGGCTCTCTGGGCAGGCACCGCCACAGTTCGTGACCGCGGTATAGGCCGGTGCGGCGTCCGAGATGATCACGTTGTCCGCCGCAGAGGCGCCCGTGTTCTCGGCTTCGACCATGTAGCGGATGCACTGGCCGGGCTCGACATCAAGACGGGTCTTGGTGAAGGTGCCCACGGTGCCATCGCAGCCCGCGTCGATATACTGATACTTGCTCAGTGTGACATCGCCCGAGATGATGACCACGCGGTCTTCGACGACGTTGTTGGTCTGGTCGATATCGGTCCCGGTACCGTTCAACGTGTTGTTGATCGAGATCGTGCCGACTTCGGAGACACCTTGGGTGGCTGTCGATGGCGTCTGCACGCGGTAGATCAGCGAGATGCTGTCGCCCGGAGCAAGCCCGTTGACGCCCGGCGAAACACCGTCGGTCAGGTCATCGAAGTTGTCGATCACCGGCTCGGATGGATCGATCACGCCGTTGCCGTTCTGGTCCCAGAAGATCGCGCCGGAGAAGTTGGTCAGACCGGATTCGGTGATCGACGCCTCGGTGATGGCCACGTTCCCTTCGTTCGAAATGGTGTGGAGGATGTCCACGATACCACCCGGCGAAGCCTGCGCGCTTTGGTTTTCGATGATCTTCACATCGTAGATTTCGTTGACCGTGACTTGGTTGACGATACGGTCACCTTGTCCGGAGACGGAAGATACGACCGCGATGTCGACCAAGGTATCGCCGGGCAGGGCGTCATCTGCCGGGGTGATCACCGCGCGGATAGCCTGCGATCCACCTGCTGGGATGGTGCCTGTGTTCGACACGATCGACCCGTCTGGCAGTTGGAACTCAACCGTCCAGCCTGCGGGCAGGGCTTGATCCAGCGACAGGTTGAAGCTGTCCGAGGTCGGGCCGTTGTTTTCGACCAGCATGTCAAAGACGACCGGTGCGCCGGGGTCTGTCGACTGGGTGACCCACGGGTTGCCACCGTTTGTCGGAGCCGCGCCATCGCCTTCGGAACCGACGACAGCGTTTTCGAGGTCGACCGAAGCTGCAAGCACCGCACCGGAGAATTCGGCGGTCGATACGTCAGTGACGCCCGAGTTGTCCGAGGTCGTGGTAAGGATCGCGGTGTAGTTGGTGGTGGCGGTCGGTGTGACATTGGTCGGCAGGGTGGCTATCAACGTCACCTTCGCGCTGTCACCGATACCCAAGGGGCCCACAGAGCCGACCACCGGGGTGACACCGTCCGCGCCGACAAAGCGGAAGGTGGTGCCCGCGGGGAAGTCGTCGTTGGCCACGTCAAGGGTCAGGCTGTCCGGGCTGTTGGAAAGGTTGGTCAGCACGAATTCCTGACGGATCACGCCGCCTTGGTAGACATCGCCGGTTTCCGTGACGACATCGTTGCTCGCGGCGTCATCGTCGGTGCCCGAGGCAATTGCCGCATTGGCGGTGCCGTTGGAGTTGATCGCGGTATCGGCAATCGCCACCGCATATTGGTTGTCGACGGTGACAGAGGCAGTGTTCGACGGCGGGAAGGCTGTGCCGTCAACGTCTTGGGTCGCCACGTTGGTGATGATGCCCGCATTGGCGGTATCCGCGATCACGGCACGGAAGGTCACCTCGCCCGAGCGGCCAGAGCCGACAGAGGAGATCAGGAAGTTGACGTTTTGCCCATCATCATAGTCCCAAGCGATCGTCTCGCCGGAGCCGTTTGTGGTGTCCACGACGGTGGAGCCGTTGTCATCGTCCAGCGGTGTAGCGGAGTCAGACCAGCGGGCCGAGCCGGGTACGTAGGTCAGGCGGCCATCGAGCACGTCCTGCACAGAGTAGTTGTTGGCGGCAGCAAGACCGGTGCTGGAGTAGGTCAGCGTGATGGTCACTTCGTCGCCCGCGTCAATGATGTTGGGATTGCCGCCCGAGGCCGGGTCCGCTGTCATCGATTTGACCAACTCGACAATCGCGTCGTTGGAGATTGTCAGCGTGTCTGTGTTGGTAATAAGTACGGTACCGTCAAGGTTGGAAGTCGCTGTCACAGTGATCGTATCGGAACCGGACGCTGTCGAAGGGGCGGTGGCTTCGATCACAACGCCGAACTGTTCGCCGGGTGCCAGAGTTGGTGTTTCAGTCAACGGAGTGGCGCTATCGGCCACGCCGTCCATATTGGCATCAGGATAAAAGACCAACGGCTGCAAATCGAGCGTCCCGCTGCTGTCTTCTGCCGCCTCCAGCAAGAATGCATCTGCACCGTTACCGTCGTTGGTGATGATGTGAGGCAAGAAAGCTTTGCCGCCGGGGGCAATTGTTTCCGTGTTGTCCGAGGTCATGGAGACACCAGCAACTTGCTGAACGATCGTCTCAACGGTGTTGGAGGTTACCGTGATCGTGTCGCCCGCCGCGTTGGTATAGGTCGCGACGGCTTGGTTGCCGATGACCGAACCCGCTTCGGGTGCCGCGAAAGCGACAGTGCCGATCACGGCGGTCAGAGCAACGGCGCTCACGGAGCGCAGGAAGGTTGTATGGTTTTTCACGTTAATATTCCCTAGTTCTATAGTAGTTGGAGAGAGAGTGGAGAGAGAGAGGCGCCGGATTTAGTTCAGGCGCACGCGGTAGCTGTTGAAGGCGGAGGCGCCTGCTTCGAGCGGTTCCGAGAGGGTCCAGCGCACGGCGGCGACGGCTTCTTCGGGAAGGGGCTCTTCAATCATATTGCCATTGGCATCGACGACCTTGCGGGTGGCGGGAACGGTCGACCATTCCAGCCCTTCCTGCTCTGGGTCCATCTCGGCCTGGACTTCAAAGACCGCGGCGACAGAGGTCACTTCGGCCCCAAGGGCGAGAGAGACGCCATCGGGAACCGGGGCGGCGATGACGAGCCCCTCCATCGCGCCTTCGGTCGTGTTCTGGTGGCGCAGCTCATAAGAGATCACCTCGCCCGGGCGGATCGTTTCACGCTCAACGAGGACTTCTTCGCCCTCGGCATTGGTTTCCACCACGCGGAAGGAGAATTCGCTCGTCAGCGCGTCGGCGGCAGCCGCGAAACCCGCGAGGGACAAGGCCGTACTCGCAATGAGTGTCTTGGATAATTGGGAGATATGGATACGCATCTAGTAGTTCCCTTGTGGGCCGGTGAAGAGCCGGCAGTTGCAATGAATGGACACGCTCATTGCGTTGTCCTGTTCTCATCTTCGGGGAACCGGATACCGATATCATCTGAGCGAAGGGTTAACTCGCTGAGCCTCTGGTCAGACGGTTAGTCGAAAGGATAGGTGCCCCTATCGGGTCGCGCCCCGGCCTACCATTTGGCGCGGGAATGGCGCTGGGGGCGGGGCGGATAGATGGTTAATTTTGCAGGGAAAAATGCAGTTTCCGAATCTTTGATCCGGTGCAAAACGTCAAAGGCTAAACGCAAAAACGCCCGCGCGGGGCGGGCGATTATGGTTTACAAGCCAGAGGGGAAATTGGGCGCGCTACGGGGGGGCGCGCAGGGTCCGGACCGGGGCGTTTCAGGCGGCGAAAACGGGCCTCAAACGAAGCCCGCGTCGCGCGCAATGATCGCTGCATCCGTACGATTCTTTGCGTCCAGTTTTCGGCAAAGTGTTTTCACGTGCAGTTTGATCGTCACTTCTTGCAGATCAAGGTCGCGCGCGATCTCTTTATTCGACTGCGCGCTCATCAATCCGCGCAGCACTTGGCGCTCACGCTCTGACAAGGCTTTCTCGAAATCCGTCTCTTCGGGATTGTCTTTGCCCGACA